>JQGR01000033.1_pt1 | contig 28014 bp, 33 predicted proteins | sample 210181 | NCBI WGS metagenome assembly JQGR01 (sample SAMN02928655, study PRJNA255238) | bioreactor metagenome | biome: continuous culture; feature: L-culture metagenome assembled contigs; material: continuous culture biomass; isolation source: continuous culture inoculated with microbial biomass... | reverse complement strand
GACGGCCCTACGGCGCAGCATTTCAAAGCTGGTGGCCAGAAACTGCGGCACCACACTTTGCGCCTGCGTTGAATATGAGCGCACCAAATCGGTCAGCACATCCACCGGCAGGACATTCTCGCCACGGCTTTCATGTTCTGCAATGATTTGAAGCAGATACTGACGGGTCAAGTCATCGCCGGATTTCAGATCAATGATTTGAACTTCGCGTCCTTCGCGAATGAATCTGGCAATATCATCCAGCGTCACATAATCGGACGTTTCCGTATTATAAAGCCGCCGACTAGCATAGCGTTTGATCAGCAACGTATCTTGTTTTTGTGCCATGTGTTCTCCCCTGGGGTTGTCCCCGGCAGCGATATGCCTTGCGCGACTTTTTCTGCTGCACCGCAAAAAGCCTATGACAGCCTTACCCCAATTGGCAAGCCTACTGACGGAAAGACGGGGGGAAACAGGGGGAAAAAGCCCAGTCAAAATGAAAAAGGGCGCGCCAATGGCGCGCCCAGGGTCAGTGCCGAGAGGGAGGACCCGGCAGAGTGTAACCCGATTATTTTGCGGCAGCAGTTGCCTTTTTGGTGGCTTTCTGCACTTCTTCACCGGCTTTTTTCACGGCAGCTTGTGCTTCGTCACCCAATTCTTTGCCCGCGGCCATCATCAGCTCAACGGTTTCAGCCTGAACGCGCTTGGCACCTCAGCAAAGGCGGCCATGTTTTCGGCGGCCATTTCGGCCTGAGCCGAAGCGAAGTCAGTCACGGCTTTGGAGTAATCAGCAGCGTCGTCTTTGGCGCTGGTCATGTCACCCACTTTGGCCAGTGTCTCTTTGGTCCATTTGGTCGAAATCTCAGCCGATTTGTCGGCAGCTTCCAAAGCCACTTTCGAGAATTTCTCGCCCATGGCAGCTTGGTTTTTGAACACGTCCTGCGCTTGGGTCATGTCGACCGGGAAAGAACCCATCATGTCTTGGATCATCTTGGTGAAGTCTTGCGGCTTAGTCATTGGTCATCTCCGAATTTGCGGCCGCCGGGAGGATTGAGGAGGAGGAGCGGCCAGGTGTTAATTGCTGTGGCATCGCGTCAGGCCTGTAACGTTTGGGCGGTGAGATCTGTGTATCCCGGCCCCGCTTTGTGACCATCTGCTTTGCTGCATCTGCAACAAATATGCATGCTGCAGCGCAGCAAATCAAGATCTTTCTGCGCTGCAGCATGTAAAAATTCTGCGACAGACTAAAATCCGGAAGAATCAGGGGGTTGCAGCAAATACAACCCCTGATAGTTCATACCTTCTTCGCCACAACGTAGGTTCCGGGCGCCGGCGCCAGCACCTCATTAGTCGAATCACCCGGTACGCGCGCTGCCACCTGTTTGCCGGACTTCGGTGCAAGCCACTTGTCCCAGCGCCCCCACCAGGACCCCTCGTGGAACGTGGCAGCCCCCATCCAATCATCTGCGCGCTGCGGCCAATCTTCATTGGTATAATGACCGTATTTCTTCTTGGACGGCGGATTGACAATCCCGGCAATATGGCCGCTTTCCGAGACAATGAAGGTGCGATCCTTTGACGACATCCGACGCATCCCCATGTAAGAGGTCTTCCACGCGGCAATGTGATCAGTTTCGCAAGCGATGGCGCAAATCGGCACCTCAACATCTTCAATCGACAGGTGTTCGCCCAGCAACTCAAAGTCCCCCAGCGCAAATTCATTGCCCTGACATAGGCCACGCAGATATTCGATTGTCATCTTTGCAGGCAGGTTGGTGCTGTCCCCGTTCCAGTAAAGCAGATCAAACGCGGGCGGGGTTTTGCCCAACATATAGCTGTTGATCGCTGGCCCATACACCAGATCGTTGGGGCGCAGGTACGAGAAGGTGCGCGACATGAAGAAACTGTCAAGAAAGCCCCTGTCGTTCACCTCTTCCTCAATCCCATCTACAAAATCATCATCAAGGAACACCCCCACCTCGCCCTGATCCGAGAAATCGGTGAGCGTGGTAAAGAAAGTGGCAGAGTTGATCGAGTTATCCCCGCGTTTTTTCATCATCGACAGGGTCAGGGACAGGGTGGTGCCCGCGATGCAATATCCCACCACGTTAACCTTCTTTTGTTTGGTGATTTTCTTCACCTCGCAATGGCCGCCATATAGCCTTCTTCGATGTAATCCCCCATGCCCACATCACGATAGCTTTCGTCCGGGTTGACCCAACTGACCACAAACAGCGTATAGCCCTGATCGACGATCCATTTGATCAGGCTATTTTGTTCTTTTAAATCAAGAATGTAGAACTTATTGATCCAAGGTGGAAAGATAAGCAATGGGCGAGCATGCACCTTTTCAGTGGTCGGCGCATATTGAATAAGCTCAAGCATCCGGTTGCGATACACGACAGATCCCTCGGTGGTGGCAATGTTTGTTCCCACCTCAAAGGCACTTTCATCCACCAATTTGACCAGCAGTTCGCCTTCATTGGCCTCAAGATCGTTAACCAGATTTTCCAGGCCATCCACCAGCGACTTGCCGTCGGTCTCAATCGCCCGCTCCATCGCATCTGGATTGGTGGCGAGATAATTGTTCGGGCTCATCAGATCGATCATCTGCTGGTTAAAGAACGCCAACTTGGTGCGTTCCCGCTCACTCAGCCCTTCCACCCGATCAAGATTTTCATGCATGGTTTCGGCGGTCAGCTCATATTGCTGCTTGAGATATTTATAGTAAGGATGCGTGTCCCACAGGGGATTGGAAAACCGCCGGTCCTTGGGGCCTTTGCTGGGCGTTGCAGCTTCGGGCGTTTTCTTCTCGCCCTCTTGCAGCCCCTCAGCAAGCGCCTGCTGCGCCTCCATCGCATGCTGCAGGCTTTTGCCCCAGAAGTTGACCTGCTGTTCGATGATCTTGGCCGGGTTGGTCAGCATCTCATTCCAATAAGCGGTTGAGGTCTTCAGCAAAAAGTCCTGTCCCGGCCCCTGAAGGCTCTGCCGGACCCCTTTTCGCGCAGATAATACCGAGGTCAATCGCGCCGATAACGTTTCAATCCGGGCAAGATTCTCATTCAATTCACTCACATCTTGACCCGGATTTTTTTGATCGGTTGTCATAGCGCAATATTCCCCCTATCTTATTTCGCAACTGCAGCATAAAAATAGCTGCATTGCAGCATTGCAAAGACTGCACCGCAGCATTGCAAATATTGCATATGTCTATGACTATGCGGTAACAAAGCTGGGAAATGCAAAGGGTAATTGAAAGGGGTGACAAATGCGGTACATGGCGACTTATGATCTGATGGAGACGATGCGGAACACGAACCAATGGCTGGGCGCAACCGCCGCTGCCCTTGGCTCATACCCGGCAACGGCACTGGTACCGAACCCGTTTTTCCAGATGATGGCCGCCTGGGGCGACGTCACCGAACGCACCTTTCATCGCATGACCGTGAAGCCCGATTGGGGCATCACCACCGTGGTTGCGCAAGATGGCCGCGAGCGTCTGGTTGAGGTGGAGAAACTGGTGGAACGCCCGTTTGGCGACCTGATCAAATTCAATGCCGTGGGCCGTGAGCCGCGCGAGCGCCGTATCCTGCTTGTTGCCCCCATGTCGGGCCACTACGCCACGTTGCTGCGCTCAACCGTGAACAGCCTGCTGCCCGACGCCGACGTCTATATCACCGACTGGCATAATGCGCGCGATATTCCCGTGTCGGAAGGCAAGTTCGACATCGAAGATTACACCCAGTATCTTGTTGATTTCATGCGTCATCTTGGCCCGGACATCAACGTTATTGCCGTGTGTCAACCGGCCCCCCTGACCCTTGCCGCCACCGCTTATCTGGCCGAGCTTGACCCAGAGGCGCAACCGCAGACCCTTACCCTAGTGGGCGGCCCAATTGACCCCGATGCAGCCGCCACCGATGTGACCGATTTTGGCCGTCGTGTAACCATGGGACAGCTTGAAGAAACCGCGATCCAACGCGTGGGCTTCAAGTACAATGGCGCAGGCCGCATGGTGTATCCCGGCCTCTTGCAACTGGCTGGTTTCATGTCGATGAACGCGGAAATGCACTCCAAGGCCTTCACCGATCAGATCATGCGCGTAACCAAAGGCGAGGCCTCGGATCACGACAAGCACAACACCTTCTATGATGAATATCTGGCGGTGATGGATATGACCGCCGAGTTCTACCTCAGCACCGTCGAACGCCTGTTCAAAGACAGTGAAGTGGCCCGCAATGAGTTTGTGGTGAACGGCCATAAAATTGACCTGGGCAAGGTCACCGATGTGGCCGTAAAAACCGTCGAGGGCTCCAAAGATGACATCACCGCACCGGGGCAATGTATCGCTGCACTGGACCTTCTGACAGGCTTGCCCGAAAGCAAAAAAGCCAGCCATCTGGAACCGGGCGCAGGCCATTACGGCATCTTTGCTGGCAAGAGCTGGCGCAATAACATTCGCCCAATGGTCCTTGATTTCATTGATCAAAATGCAGGCACCCACGCCAAGCAGGCAGCGAAAAAGCGCTCGGAAAAGGCCAAGGCAAACAAAGCTAAATCCGCGGCAAAAGCAACAAAGACCGCGTCTGATGGCGACAGCCTGCCCACCCGCATCCCGGTCTGATCCACACCTACAGCCCCAAAAGAAGGCTCCCATTTTGGGGCCTTTTTTGCGTTGCGGAAAAACGTTACGTCAGCGCAGTTCCAGCGGCATTTGCATCCAGGCATCCAGCCCGATTGTCACCTCTTCCGCGCACTCCAACGTCGGTATATGCCCCGCGTTCGGCAGCACAACCAGCTCTGCCCCAGCCACCAGTTCCGCCATATTTTCGTGCCGCCCCGGCGTGGTCAGCCGGTCATATGCCCCGCACAGCACCATGGTCGGCACCTTCAGCTTTTGTAACGTCCGCTGCGCATCCGGTCGGCGCTGCAACGCCCGTTGGTGGCGAATAAAAGCCTCGGGACCAAAGTCGAGCGCCATTTGCTGCAACAGCGACAAAACCGCCCCCTGCCCCGCGCCGGGGGCTAGTGTTTCGGGTGTGACCACGTCTTGCCACCGCCTCAGCCAATCGCCCCGCTTGCGCGCGAACAATCAACGGCTCGCGCCAGGCGGCCTGCGCCGGGGTGTCGGGCAAGGGCGAGGTGGACATCAGCGCAAGACGCGACACCCGCTCGGGTGCGCGGCGTGCCACTTCCATGGCAACAATCCCGCCCATCGAATGCCCCGCCAATGCAAATCGTGCGGGGGCTTGATCCAGCAGATGGGCCGCCATTTCGCGAATGGTGCCCCCTTGGGACAGATTGGCGACCTGCACCGTATATTTTCGCGACAGGCTGTTGATCTGCGGGGCAAAAACCCGCGCATCACAGACCAATCCCGGCACCAAAACCAAAGGTTCCTGCATCTCTTCGCCTCCTCTTGCCCAGATCGCTTGTGACCTGCGGCAGGCCAGGTTGCAAGTTACAAGCCACGGATCCAGCGCAAAACTGCCGCCACCATAGGCTCGGTCCCGCCTGGGGACAGGATGTCACCGGCCAGAACATGGGTATTGGGGTCCAGCCCTTCGCCCGGCGCCACGCGCACCACCTTTGATGCGCCCCCCCATTCTGTGGCCACCCCTTGAGTGGCGCGCCCATCCACCACCTGATCTTGCGGCGAGAAATAAAACAGCGCGGGGGTTTTCACCTTCGAAAAGTCAACCGCCCGGGATGCTTCGACCATCGCAGCCATGGGAAACAGCGCCGCGGTTGGGTAGCTTTCGGTCCAATGGGCGGCGTGGGCAGTATTTTGCACCTCAAAACTGCGGGTCTCCCCCGCGAGGGCAGGCAACCAACTGCGCGCACCGGGCCAGGTGAGCAGCCGCGCCAGTTTGGATTTGATCTTGAAATTGGGTGACAACAGCGCCAAGCCCTTCAAATCCCGAGACATTTCCGCATCCAACGCCATCAGGGCCGCCAATGTGGCCCCGGTGGAATTGCCAATCACCACCACCTCTTCGCCAATCTCCCGTCCGACGGCCATCGCCTCTGCCATGTCGATCATCCAGTCGTTGACTCTGGGTCCCGCCAGCGCCGCGCCCGAACGGCCGTGCCCTGCAAGACGCGCAAGGTAAAGGTTGGCCCCCAGTGCTTTGGCAATCTTCTCTGGCACAGGTTGGATCTCAGCGGAAGTGGCGGAAAACCCGTGCACATACACCAACGACAACTTGGTCTTTTTGCCCGCCTCCCCGGCCCAAAGCACACGCTTTTCGGCCCCCGGTTCAATGTCATCAAACACCGCCTCACGCTGTGCCAGATACGAGGCGACATCCCCGCCCAGTGCAGATGCGTCAAACTGCGCGCGCAGATCCACCGGTTCATAAGGGCCATATAGAAATGCTCCGCCGCCAAGCGCCACAATCAGAACAAGTGAGGCGAAGACCCGGCGCATCAGCGCACCCGCGCCATGACCACAAGCGTCATTTTCTGAATAAGATCAAGGCATTCCGGGGATGAAAACCGATGATCCGCCCCTTTGACAAGGGTCAGGCGAATATCCTCACCTTGCACATGCTCAAGCAGTTTCACCGCTTGTGAGGTTGGCACCGCCTCATCCTCGGTGCCTTGCAGGAACCGCACTGGCATGTCGAGCGTCAGGGGCGAGCGCAGCACAAAATTCTTGCGCCCATCCTCGATCAGACGCTTGGTGATCAGATAATCCTCATCATAATCCGACGGGATCGACAATACGCCCTCGCGCTCCATTTCCGCTTTCTGCGCGTCAGAAAAACTGGCCCAATAGCCGTCTTCGGTGAAATCCGGGGCGGCGGCGATGGTGACAAGTCCGACCACGCGATCAGGCCGCGCGCGCGACAGCAATAGCGACTGCCAGCCCCCCATGGACGAGCCCACCGCCACAATCGGCCCTTCGATCAGAGTGTCAACCACAGCCAGCGTGTCCTGATGCCAATCGCCAATCGACCCTTCGACAAACGCGCCCGAGCTTTGCCCGTGACCAGAATAGTCAAAGCGCAGAAAGGCATAGCCTTTTTCCTGCGCCCAGGCCTCAAGCGCGACCGCCTTGGTGCCCTCCATGTCGGATTTCAGCCCGGACAGAAACACAATAGTCGGTGCGCCCTGGCCCCCGGCCCCATTGGTCTTGTTATACGCAATGCGTCGGCCCTGCGGGGTGTCGAGAAATTCCACCATCCAGTTGATCCTTCAATTTGTGTCCTCTCTGACCATAAAGCGCCGAAATGACAGGGCAATCCCGTTTGTTACAGAATTCCACATTGACACCGCCCCCTCCACAGGGGAAAACCCGTGCCACATATAACCCGCAACCGGGCGTTCCGTGGGCGCCAAAACGACGAGGAGCTAGGCAAATGAGCCAGATTTCCCTTACATTTCCCGATGGCAATGCGCGCGCGTATGATGCAGGTGTAACCCCTGCCGAAGTCGCCGCCGGCATTTCCAACTCGCTGGCCAAAAAGGCCATTTCTGCCACGGTGAACGGGGCCCATTGGGACCTGCAATGGCCGATCACCGATGACGCGGAAATTGCCATCCACACCATGAAAGACCCCGATCAGGCACTGGAACTGATCCGCCACGATTTCGCCCATGTGATGGCACGTGCTGTGCAGGAAATCTGGCCAGATGTGAAAGTCACCATCGGGCCGGTGATCGAAAACGGCTGGTATTATGACTTTGACCGCGAAGAGCCGTTCACGCCTGAAGATCTGGGTGCGATCGAGGTCAAGATGAAAGAGATCATCAACAAGCGCGATCCGGTCACCACCGAGATCTGGGACCGCGACCGCGCGGTGAAATTCTATGAGGCCAACAATGAGCCTTATAAAGTTGAGCTGATCGAAGCCATTCCCGGCAATGAACCGCTGCGTATGTATTGGCACGGCCACTGGCAGGACCTCTGCCGCGGGCCGCACTTGCAGCACACCGGGCAACTGCCCGCGGACGCCTTCAAACTGATGAGCGTCGCCGGGGCTTATTGGCGCGGCGACAGCGACCGCGCCATGTTGCAGCGAATCTATGGGGTTGCCTTCCAGAATAAGGATGGCCTGAAAAAACACCTGCATATGCTGGAAGAGGCCGCCAAACGCGACCACCGCAAGCTGGGCCGCGAGATGAACCTGTTTCACATGCAAGAAGAGGCCCCGGGCCAGATCTTCTGGCATCCCAACGGCTGGACCATCTACACCGAACTGCAGGATTACATGCGCCGCCAGCAGAAAAAGGGCGGCTATGTCGAGGTGAACACCCCGCAAGTTGTGGATCGCCGCTTGTGGGAGGCCTCGGGTCACTGGGACAAATATCAGGAAAACATGTTCATCGTCGAAGTGGACGAAGAACACGCCCGTGAGAAAGCAGTGAATGCGCTGAAGCCAATGAACTGCCCCTGCCATGTTCAGGTTTACAATCAGGGCCTGAAATCCTACCGCGACCTGCCGCTGCGCATGGCCGAATTTGGGTCATGCAACCGTTATGAACCGTCCGGTGCGCTGCATGGTATCATGCGGGTGCGCGGCTTTACCCAGGATGACGCGCATATTTTCTGCACCGAAGCGCAGATTGAGGATGAAACCAAACTGTTCATCGAATTCCTGTCTGCGATCTACAAGGACCTCGGGTTTGAAAACTTCTCGGTGAAATTCTCGGATCGCCCGGAAAAACGTGCGGGCAGCGATGAGGTTTGGGACAAATCCGAAGCGGCGCTGATGGCGGCCACCAAAGCTGCAGGCTGCGAGTTTGAGTTGAACCCCGGTGAAGGCGCCTTTTATGGCCCGAAACTGGAGTTTGTGCTGACCGACGCCATTGGCCGCGACTGGCAATGCGGCACGCTGCAGGTGGACTTTGTGCTGCCCGAACGTCTGGATGCCACTTATGTTGGCGAAGATGGGGCCAAACACCGCCCGGTCATGCTGCACCGCGCCACGCTGGGCTCGTTTGAGCGTTTCATCGGCATTTTGATCGAAGAACACGCCGGCAAGCTGCCGTTCTGGATTGCCCCGCGTCAGGTGGTTGTGGCGGCAATTGTCTCGGACGCGGATGACTATGTGCATGAGGTGGTGGCCGCGCTGAAAGCCAAAGGCGTGCGCGCCGAGGCCGATGTGCGTAATGAAAAGATCAACTACAAGGTCCGCGAACATTCGCTGGGCAAAGTGCCGGTCATTCTTGCGGTTGGTAAGAAAGAAGTGGAAGAGCGCACCGTGTCGATGCGCCGTCTGGGCGAGAAGCATTCCAAGGTGCTGGAACTGTCTGAAGTGACAGATGCGCTGGCCAAGGAAGCAACGCCCCCCGACCTTTCATAAGCGATCTCAAACGATGCATCGAAAAGGCCAGAGCCCCGTGCTCTGGCCTTTTTCTTTGCGGTTCAATGGGTTGATCCGGCGCGGCACGGCCTTTGGGTTTCGTTACAAACCTCACGAAACGCGTGATCACCACAGCGCATGGCCGCATTGCGCCTGAAACATATCTGCAATTGTCACATTTCGCCCGCCCGTACGGTAACATTCGCTGCACTCCTTTTTCAGTCATTTCACCGGTTAAGCGTTGTTTTACAGGGCTTTCCCCAATTGCCGTCCGCTTGCCCCTCACGGGCGCGTGAGTGAGTTTCGCAACCGCGATAACGGGAGCGTGACTAACGCCGACGTGAGTGGAGCGCTGCGGTTTGGGCTCATAAATTGCTCTCACCGGCCCCGAGCAACACCAACAGGGAACGCCAAGACAGGCACCCAGGACACGCTCAACACAGGGGGCGGGACGAGTTTAAACCTGAAAGGAAGTTCACATGTCGAAAGCAAAATCCATCGCCGTACTGGGTGCCGTCACCGCAGCAGTTGCCGCCAACGCCACCGCAGCCCTGGCTGACGGCGAGCAAGAGAAGTGCTTCGGTGTTTCGCTGGCTGGTCAGAACGACTGTGCCGCTGGCCCCGGCACCACCTGCGCCGGTTCGTCGACCGTAGATTACCAAGGCAACGCCTGGAAACTGGTTCCGGCTGGCACCTGCGAGACCATGGAAATCACCGGCGCTGATGGCAAAATGCACAAAGGCACGCTGGAAGCCACCAAAATGAACCTGCCGTCGTAAGTGGCCGTTCGGTCAGGGCAGCGCCCAGGCTTTTGCCCTGACACCCAATAAATAATGTGATCGGCCCGGTCCCCCTGGCCGATCATTGCAAAATTTTCTTATTCAATTGTCCCACGGATGACATGTTGCCAAGCCAACATCCCCAAAGAACATCCCATGGGTCAAGGTTCCGGGAGCTTTCAATGCTGGACACATCTCCAAATTCCGCCCAGCCCAGATCCACCCTGCCCAAGTCAGGCGGTGTCGGCTACAAGCCGCAGCACTTCAAGGATCTGATGGAGGCCCCGGGCGCCGTGACCTGGCTGGAGATCCACGCCGAAAACTACATGGGTGACGGTGGCCGACCTCTGGCCCAACTCAAACACCTGTCCGAGCGTTTCCCGATTTCCGTACATGGCGTTGGCCTGTCGATCGGTGGAGAAGCACGGCTGGACCCGGAACATCTGGCACGGTTGAAAAAGCTGGTCGATTGGATCAACCCGGCGATGTTTTCCGAACATCTGGCCTGGTCCACCCATGACAGCCAGTTCCTCAATGATCTGCTGCCCCTGCCCTATACCCAAGACACGCTGGCCCGTGTGACCCGCCATATCAACGAGGTGCAAGATCAGCTGGGTCGCAAGATGCTCTTGGAAAACCCCTCGTCTTATCTGGCATTTACTGAGAGCACCTGGTCCGAGCCTGATTTCATCCGCGAGATTGCCCGGCGCACCGGCTGCGGTCTGCTTCTGGATGTGAACAATGTGTTTGTCTCGGCCACCAACCTCGAATTTGATCCACACGCTTACATCAACGACTACCCGCTGGAACTGGTGGAGGAATTCCATCTGGCCGGTCATGATGAAGACGCCGATGAACTGGGCCGCAAGCTCTTGATCGACAGCCATGGCAAGCCGGTGGATGAACCGGTCTGGGCGCTGTTTGACTATGTGGTGGCACAGGGCGGCGCACGCCCGGCACTGGTGGAATGGGACAATGATGTGCCCGATTACCCAGTGCTTGAAGCTGAGGCCGCCCGTGCGAGTGCCCATATGAGCAAAGCCAGCACCAAAGACAGCCAGGAGGTGAGCGCATGAGCATCGATCTGAAACCCCGCCCCGCGCCCCATCCCGCCGATGTCTCGCAGGCTGATTTTCGCCGCGCCATTCTGGACCCGGCCACCCCCACGCCCGACGGGTTGGTGAACCCCGACGGGGTGACCGCCAGCAAGCGCTTTGATGTCTATCGCAACAATGTGGCCCATTCGCTGGCCACCGCCCTGGCCGAAGGGTTCCCGGTGTTGGTGAAACTGCTGGGGGAAGAGTTTTTTCGCCAGATGGCGCTGGTGTACCTGCGCATCCATCCCCCCGCCTCGCAGCTGATGATGCATTATGGTGCCGCGATGCCGACGTTCCTTGTGGGCTTCCCCGGCACGGTGCATCTGAAATACCTGCCTGATGTGGCAAAGCTGGAACTGGCGCTGCGCCGTGCCTACCACGCGGGCGATGGCGCGCCGATTGACCCGGCGGACCTCACCACGCTGGATCAAAGCGACCTGATGGATGCCCATCTGACGCTTTCGCCAGCGGTGGAAGTGCTGCGCTCGGAGCATCCCGTGCTGTCGATCTGGCAGTTCAACATGCAATCCGGCCCCGCCCCGGTGATGGTCGCCGAAGACGTGCTGATTTCACGCAAAGGGTTTGACCCGATTGCCCAGCGCCTGCCCGAAGGCGGCGCCACCTTTGTCGAGGCGCTTTTGAAGGGAAGCAGCTTTGGCACCGCATTGGGTCTGGCCACATCAGAACTGGCCGATTTCGACCTGACCACAACCTTGGGCGCGCTTTTCGCCGGCCAAGCTATTACCGAGATCTCAAGGGGATAAGAATGATCGCTCTCGTAAACCTGCACAATCGGCTTGCTGACAAGATCGAGCTGCTTGGCCCGGCTGTGCTGCCGCTTCTGGCCCGTTTCACCTTTGCCGCCACGCTTTTGGGGTATTTCTGGGCCTCCGGCGTGACCAAATTGGGCAGCGGCCTCTTTGGCATCTTCAACCCGTCTCTGGGCGCTTATGCGCAGATTTTTCCGAAAGCGATGGAGGCCGCAGGCTATGATGTGTCGAAACTCAGCGGGTTTCACACGCTGGTGGTCACAGCAGGGACGCTGGCCGAGTTCATCTTACCGCTTCTTTTGCTAATTGGCCTGTTCACCCGGCTGGCTGCCGTGGGGATGATTGGCTTTGTGATCGTGCAGACCTTGACCGACCTGTTTGGCCATGGCGGCATTGCCCACCACGAAACACTGGGCGCTTGGTTTGATCGCATCCCGGACAGCCTGATCCTGGATCAACGCCTGTTTTGGATGGTGGTGCTGATCACTTTGGTGATCAAAGGCGGTGGTGCCCTGTCGGCCGATCGGTTCCTGAAACTGCGCTGAGCCTCACCTCTGGCCTCACCCAATGCGTAGCCAGTTCTTGCCCCGCCCACCCGGCGGGGCATTTTTATATTCAGACTTATAACCAGACCGCCTGCGTCTTGGCATCCCACCCCAAGGTCAACCGATCCCCGTCCTCGACCACCGGGCGTTTCATCAGCGTTGGATGGGCGGCAATCAACGCCAGCGGATCACCTGCGCGCGCCTCGTCAGACAGCCCACGCCATGTGGTAGAGCGCTTGTTGACCAGCGCCTCGCCAAAGGCCGCATAAAACCGCGCCAAATCCGCAGCCGTCACCCCATCCGCGCGCACATCCACCACCTCAGGCGCAAATCCCGCCGCCACCAGCGCCTTCTGCGCCTTCTTGCATGTGTCGCAATTTTTCAATCCCCAGAACCGCATAAGCCCCCCTTTTGTCATCTAAATGTCACCTGTCTTGCGCAGTCTACCCCCTGCAAAGCGAGAGCAGAAGTATGAAAGACAATCGCAACACCAAATGGCATTCTGGAACGATACCCCTTGATTTTCCCATCCAGCTACGCCATGTCAGGTGTGTACGACAGACTATCTTCCGCCTTCTCACTACGCAGTCGGTAAGTTCAAGACTGCGCTACCACGGTCACCGCATGTTGTGGGTGACATACTATAAGGAGAGACGGAATGGCCACTGGCACCGTAAAATGGTTTAACAGCACTAAAGGCTACGGCTTCATTCAACCCGACGAAGGCGGCGCAGACGTATTTGTGCACATCTCGGCTGTTGAGCGTGCAGGTCTGCGCGAACTGGCAGACAACCAAAAAGTTACCTACGAGCTGGAAACCGGCCGTAACGGTAAAACCTCTGCTGGCAACCTTGAGCTGGCCTAAGAGGTTTCCCGCAAGCATGTTGCGCAAAAGTGGGAACCGGTTTTGCGCTCCCCGAACATGCGCTCATGCTGCGTGAAAGCTTTGCCCCCGTTGGTCATATGGCCAGCGGGGGTTTTCTTTTGCGGGGTAGAGATGTTGCGAACCTCACATAGGGCAGACGCTGCCGATGCAAACACGGGCCAATACTCAAAGAGTATTCAAGTCGACATCATAGCCTACTGCCTTTAGCTCTTTTCCGAGCGCGAATTTCCAAAACCCCGCAGCATCGGCAGCTTGGTAGACTACCCCGAGTATGTCACTGGGTTCTTCAACATCAGGTTCTTTCAAAACGAAAACTCGGTCTCGCCCCAGTCTTCCATAGAAATATCCAAGCTCAAGAATAACGTTCTGGCGAGCACGTTGTTTAAGTTTGCCTTTCTGAACATCTGAATTTGAAGCTCCTTGATCATCTCCGGTCATCAGAACAACCGCAAATCCAACATCTGAGTTTTCTTCAAACTTCTCAATGATGGTCTGCCCTTTGTTCGGCTGCTCGCTTAAAATCACTGGCTGCAGCTTCATATCGCTTACAGTACGAGCAACCTGTGCTTTTAGTGCTTCGTCGTGACCGTGAACAACGAACACCTTGTCTGACAAAGACTGACTTTCCAGACGTTTTTTTTGAGGAGGTGCACTTCCACCTTCCACACCTTTGATTATCCTGCGAACTGCTTTTCGTGCTTTCGGCAAATCAAATGAAGAGATACTATCTTCTTCCGAACGGTCCTCATAAAAGTAAATAGAAAACGATAGGTCTGCCTCTTTTACAAAATACGATTCCACTTCGTTTGAAGTGAAGTACTCAGAGAGAAATCGAGTGGTTCTCTCGTGCCATCTACTAAACGCAACTTTAGATGTGGTATCGTTCAACTTTTCCGCATCGGAAAGTAATTCTTTTAGCAGACTGATGGTTTCTTCGCGATCAAACTCAAGAGAAAAATCTAGACTCACCCATTCAACTCCGCTTCAAACTCACGCCATTCGCCTTTTGACATGCCGGAATTTTCCTGCGTGACCTCTTCGCCTTTCAACATCCGGCGGATGCAGTCCATCGCGCGGCCAGAGAGGTTGGCGCCTCCCAGACGGTAATCTTCGAACGCGCCGTAGGCGGCGGGCACCCAGTCGGCGACCACTTTGCAGATCGCATCGGCATAGACGCGGATTTCGTATTGGGCGTGGTGGTCGGCGCGCAGGCGCAGGAAGTGGAACAGGTTGTGCAGGTCCACCTTCCAATACCACTGCGTATAGATGTTGGCGGGCAAGTTCATCCGCGCCAGCTCGCGCGCCAGCCCGTCCTGCCCGTCGTCCGAGATCATCTGCTCATAGTGATCATAGGCCCGGTTGCTGTCCGCCTTGAGGATTTCCAGCACCCGCGCGGCTTCCTCCCCCTGCAACGCTGCCCCGCGGCCCTGATTATTCACCACCGATTGCGCGGCAATATGTTCCGGCGCCGGGATATAAAACTCACGGTCCAGAATGGAATACCGTGCGGAATATTCGTTCACATTGGCGGTACGATGACGGATCCATTGCCGCGCCACAAACACCGGCAGCTTCACATGCAGCTTGATCTCGCACATTTCAAACGGGGTCGAATGCCAATGGCGCATCAGATAGCGGATCAGCCCCTCGTCGTTTTGCACCGATTTGGTGCCCTTGCCATAGCTCACCCGCGCCGCCTGACAGATCGCCGCGTCGTCGCCCATATAATCAATCACCCGGACAAAACCATGATCCAACACCTCATGCGCGGTATAGAGATGCTTTTCCATCCCTTCGCTGACCGCCCGCATCGTGGTGTTTTGCTGGCTGCGCTGGTCTTCAATCTCGGCTTTCTGCTCGGGGCTCAGGGGCATGACGAATCTCTCTCTGGATGGATTTGCTGCCACTATATCTAGGCTGGCGGCCAATCTGAACAGCTAGATGACGTAGATATCGACGCAAGAGGCGCAATCACCACACCGGCTGAGATTTTTGCCCGCCCCCCATTGAAAACTTGACAAAAACCCGCGGCCCCGCCTGAATGGCGCAAAAGAAAACCCGAGGCAGTTTCATGAAAACGACTTTGAAAGCAGGCACCTTTTTAAGAGTTGGCCTGACCGCTGGCGCGGCGCTATTGGCGCTGGCCGCCTGCGACAATGGCGGCAACAACCCGTTGACCAACCCGCCTGACCCTAACGTAGCCGCCGCGCTGCCGCCGGGCACTGATGACCCTGCCTCGACGCAATCGGTCAACCGCTATGAAGAGAATGACGGCACCGGCAATGGCTACGCCCAGTCCATCACCTATAACAAAACCAATGACACCTTCTCGGTCGACAACCTCGCGTTTGATGCGGCCAATGTTTATACCCGTGACGACGTGGTGGCCTCGCTTGGCAGTTATAAGGTCTATGAAAACCCGGCGATTTATCTGGATGATGTGACCGGCACGCCGATCAATCAGCTCCCGCATAAGGCCATTCTTGGCGTGAGCAAAAACACGGATATCGAGGGCAACCCCATCACCCAGTTTGCGATTGTGCGCACCGGCGGGTATCGGGATTACGGCTTTGGCGGCTTTATGTATGAACGAAATGGCGGCGTGGTGCTGCCCACAAGTGGCCAGGCGGCATTCCGCGGCGATTACGCAGCGCTGCGCGATTTCAAGGGAACAGATGGTCTGGAATATGTCACCGGTGACATGGCGCTGGATATTGACTTCAATGACTTCAACGCAAGCGATGCCGTAAAGGGCACCATTTCAAACCGCCAGCTGTTTGATGTGAACAACACCAATATCACGGATCAATACACGCAGGCCATCAACAATGAATACAGAGTGAACCTGCCGGTTGCGACACTGCCAAATCTGGTGTTTACCATCGGCCCCAATACCCTGAATGATGCAGGTGAGTTGACCAATGGAATCAGCAACAGCCTTAATGGCCGGGTGTTTGAAAACGGGAAGTATTTTGCCGTTCTTGCCGGTGAAGGTGCTGATATGGAAGTGACCGGGGTCGTTGTTGTCGAAAGCACCCACCCTGGCAATGATGACATCACAATCCGCGAAACCGGCGGCTTTATCCTGTACCGTTAAAACCATGGAATACCTTCGAAAACCTCTGCTTGCGGCGGCCTTTGTGCTGCCGTTTTGCGCAAGCGCTGCACAGGCACAGGGGATCACCCTGACCTCGGATCAAATGGTTCTGGCTGCCCGTCAGGCGCTGCTTCAGGGTCAGCCGGGTGTGGCCCTACCGTTGACGCAGGCCTATCTGCGGGTGAACCCGAACTCCGTTCTGATGTTGGTGCTGCAATCGCGGGCGGAACGTGATCTGGGCCAGACCAAAGCCGCACGGGCCACGGCCAAACGTGCCTGGTCTTTGGCCGAGAACGATGGACAGAAGTTCACCGTTGCGATGATTGCCGCCCAGGCGGCGTCTTCGGACGGAAACCGGGTGGCTGGTCAGTTCTGGCTACGCCGTGCATCAAACCACGCCACAACCCCCGCGCAAAAGACGCAATTGCGTCGTGATTTCAACTATGTACGTGCCCGCAACCCGTGGCGTCTGCATCTGGACTTTGGTCTGACCCCCAGCTCGAATATCAATGATGGATCGTCCGAAGACGGTATTCCTGGGCTGTTCTTTGGCAAGCCTGGTGTCCTCGTCTTTTCCCCCGACGCCAAAGCCCTCTCCGGGCTTGAGGGGCATGTGGGGGTGAACTTGGCCTATCGGCTGTCGGAAACTCCATCGACCCGCAACTGGGTTGGGATGCAATTGTTTCACAAAGAGGTCTGGCTGAGCGACAGCGCAAAGGAGGCCGCGCCCGACGTCTCGGGATCTGATTTTCGCTACAGCTCTGCCACGCTGACCTACCGGCATCAAAAACTTCTGGGAAGCAAACGCGGATTGCTTGACCTCAACCTGCGGCTGGGGCGCAATTGGTACGGGGGAGATCCTCTCTCGGTGCTGTTCGGGCTCGGGGCCCGGTTTCATTTCCCGGCCAAAAACAGCAAGCGCCTGTCGCTGAACCTGCAATATGACCTGCAAGCGCCAGACAGTGAAGATGTTGCGAACATCCACACCGCCCAGATCGGCCTACGCTACCAGATGCCCTGGAAATACAATCGCTTAACCCTAAGTGGTGATTTGCAAAAGGCGTTCTCATCGGATGCCACCCGCGAGTATGACGAAGTTCGGCTGGGGGCCAATCTGGATCTGGCTAAGAAGTTTATCGGCACCTCACTTTCGGTTGGCGTGACAGCCAGCTATCGCGATTACGCTGAGTTCAATCTGTCAAGCGACGGGCGGCGCGACAAGTCCTTGGGCTTGAATGCAGATCTGACCTTCGGCGGGGTGAGCTATTGGGGATTTGCACCGGTTCTGCGCGTGGAACACAGTCGCACCTCCTCCAGTCTGGCACGCTACACCAAAACCGAGACCTCGGTGGGTCTGGCGATCCGTTCACAATTCTAACCCCTTCCTCTTGCGCACCGGTCTGCTAAGCTTGGGACGTCGCCCAAAACAGGAGAGACCGGATGGACATTCGCTATTTGCACACGATGGTGCGGGTCAAGGATCTGGAGGACAGCATCGCCTTTTTCGAATTGCTGGGACTGGAAGTGACCAGTCGGCGGGATTTTGAAGAGGGGCGGTTTTCATTGATCTTCATGGCCCCGCCGGGCCAGCCGGATTGCCCGGTGGAATTGACTTACAATTGGGATGGCGACGAGGGCCTGCCATCCGATAGCCGCCATTTTGGCCATCTCGCCTATGCGGTCGAAGATATTTATGCAATATGTCAGCACCTTAGCGACAATGGTGTGACCATTAATCGCCCCCCGCGGGACGGGCGCATGGCCTTTATTCGCTCGCCCGACAATATCTCGGTTGAGCTTTTACAGATGGGGGACCCGCTGCCCGCGGCTGAACCCTGGGCCAGTATGGGCAATACCGGGCATTGGTAAATGCAATTTGGGCGGTGCGCGATACCAGTTTTGGGGACGGCCTTGGCCCAGGACGCACAGCGCATTTCGGACCAATTGAAAAAGCAGCGACGTCAGCCAGGGGATCAATCCACTGCGCTCGGCAAAGCCATGGAATTCGGGGCGGAATTGCTGCGGCAAAAGCCGGATTGTTGGCAACACACGTTGGATATTTCGGCCGATGGAATGTCCAATTCCGGACCGCGTCCAAGCCTGTTGCAGGACAGCCCGCTGCTGACTGGCATTCTGGTCAACGGGCTGGTCATTGCCCCAGACGGTCAATTGGATGTGGAAGGTCTGGCCCGCCTGACCACCTATTTTGAAGAGCTGATCATCCGGGGGCCATTCAGTTTTGTGGAACAGACGGGGGGATATGAGGATTACGCGGAGGCGATGATCCGAAAACTGCTGCGCGAGCTGGCAGGAATGCCGATCTCCTCCCTGCCGCACTCAGCCAAATAGCGCCGCTCCGCTCTACGCCACGGATTTTGGCGCAGTTCGCGACAAAGCCAGAAGCGATGTTTGGTGCAATGTCAGGTGCAATATCTGGCGCGCTATCCAACGCAACGCATCCGGAATCACAGCCAAGAGATGCAGGAGAGGCCCACAACGTGAGCCCCCGCGCCTTCGTTTCGCGGCATCAGATCATCAATAGATATAGCGGATCTGATCAGTCCAATAGCGTTCCACGCGTTTCAGTGCCGCGTTGATTTCTTCCACGCCCTCTGCACCGAGTACACCGCGTGACTGAAGACCATCTGCGTGACGTTCAAACAGGCCCGCCACCACATCGCGGATCGCACGCCCCCGTTCGGTCAGGCGCACCCGCACCGATCGACGGTCAATCTCGCATTTCTGGTGGTGCATATAGCCCATCTCCACCAGTTTTTTCAGGTTGTAGGACACGTTTGACCCTTGATAGTAACCGCGCGATTTCAGCTCGCCTGCGGTCACCTCATTGTCACCGATGTTAAACAGAAGCAGCGCCTGCACGGCGTTGACCTCCAGCACACCAACACGTTCAAATTCATCCTTGATCACATCAAGCAGCAGCCGATGCAGACGCTCGACCAATGCCAGGCTATCAAGGTACTGGCTCACAAACGTCTGGTTGACGCTTTGAGGGATTGGGGAATGCATGCTCATTCGTTACTCCGACCTAATTCTTGCAGTCAGTTTTCGGAGCAAATTCATTACATTCAGTTAAATCTGCAGATAAATCTGAGGGGGAGTTGCAGAAAATTTTCCGCAAATCCCTTTGATTTCGGCAGATTGCAACCCGAAGTTCGCGCAAAAATCAGCGCGCGCCCGTATATTTTGCGATGCGTTCGATCAGATTCTGAAACGCTTCGGGGGCCGGTTGCTGGCCGCTAACCCATTGGTATAAATCCTGATCATTCTGCGACAACAGCGCTTCATAGTCATCCAGATCTTCCGCGCTCATCACCGGCAGATGGGCATCGGCGTATTTCTTCAAGATGATGTCCATCTCTTTGATGCCCCGGCGCATGGACCGCATCGCCAGCCGTTTCACCCGATTTTCCGGGGTTTCCCCATCCGGGCCGCCGGGCAGTTCGCTGAGCAGTGCGTTCAGCATCTCGTCGTTTTGCGTGCTCATGTTCAAGCCGTTTCCATGCGTTTGCGCAGTTTCTTTTCCAACCGCGCCAGCCGGTCAGCAGAAGAGGTCATTTGGGTGCGGATATCGCGGATTTCCAGCAGGAGGTCGCGGATCTCGGGGGTGTGTTCGGCCTCTTCCTCAGGTTGAACCACCCCATCGCCTTCACCGGTCAACAACCAGCGCAGCGAGACATTCAGCACACCAGACGCCATGTTCAGCTTGTTGGCGCGCGGCTCTGACATATCGTTTTCCCAATTGCGCAGGGTGCTGACTTTCACCCCCATGCGCCGGGCCAGTTCCGATTGGGTCATGCCTTCGGCTTCGCGCGCACCGGCCAGCCGGTCCCCGAATGTGGCTTCTTCTTCCGAATACCATCCGCCGTTCTGGTCTGCATCTTCCATCAATCTGCCCCTTTTTCATCAACTGTCTGAATTCTTGGTGCCACCCTACCGCCAAACAAGCGCAAGTAGAAGCACCTGAGGCGCGACAAAGCAGACATATGACGTAAGGCAAGCGTGTTTTTCGCCATTATCGCTTTCAATACACGCCCGAAACGCATTAGAACTCATGCAACTGACTTACCAAATGAGGCTGCCCATGTCTTTCCTGTCTGCGACATTGACCCGTGTGAAACCTTCTCCGACCATTGCGGTCTCGAACCTGGCGGCTGAGCTGAAGGCGCAGGGCAAGGATGTGATTGGCCTCGGCGCAGGCGAGCCTGATTTTGACACGCCGGAGAACATCAAAGCGGCGGCCAAGGTGGCCATTGACGCGGGCAAGACCAAATATACAGCCGTTGATGGCATCCCCGAGCTGAAGGCGGCGATCTGTGCCAAGTTCAAACGGGACAATGGGTTGGACTATACGCCCGCGCAGATCTCGGTCGGCACCGGCGGCAAGCAGATCCTTTACAATGCGCTGATGGCGACGCTGAACCCCGGCGATGAGGTGATCATCCCGGCCCCTTATTGGGTGAGTTACCCGGATATGGTGCTGCTCGCAGGTGGTGAACCGGTGGTGGTGGAATGCCCGATCGACACCGGGTTTCGCATGACGGCCGCGCAGCTGGAGGCGGCAATCACGCCCAAGACCAAATGGCTCATTTTCAACTCGCCCTCTAACCCCACAGGCGCGGGCTATTCAAAAGATGAGCTGAAGGCGATCACTGATGTCTTGATGCGTCACCCCCATGTCTGGGTGATGACCGATGATATGTATGAACATCTGGCTTATGGCGATTTCGAGTTTTGCACCCCGGCCGAAGTGGAACCGGGGCTTTATGACCGGACGCTCACCTGCAACGGTGTCTCCAAAGCCTATGCCATGACCGGCTGGCGCATTGGGTATGCGGCGGGGCCGGTGGAACTGATTTCTGCTATGCGCAAGATCCAGTCGCAATCGACCTCAAACCCCTGTTCGGTCAGCCAATGGGCGGCGGTTGAGGCGCTGAATGGCCCCCAGGATTACATCCCGGAGAACAACAAGATGTTTGTGCGCCGCCGTGATCTGGTGGTGGAGATGCTGAATGCCGCCGAAGGGCTGGAATGCCCGGTGCCGGATGGGGCGTTTTACGTCTACCCGTCGATTGCAGGTTGCCTGGGCAAGACCAGCGCGGGCGGCGTGAAGATCGACAATGACGAAGTATTTGCCAAGGCGTTGCTCGAGGAAAAAGGCGTGGCCGTGGTGTTTGGCGCGGCCTTTGGTCTGTCACCCAACTTCCGGGTAAGCTATGCAACCTCTGACGAGGCGCTGAAAGAGGCCTGCGCGCGCATTCAAGCGTTCTGCGCCGACTTGAGTTAAGGTGAGTTGACTTGAACTGAGGGCCCCATGAGCACAGACCTGCCGGAATATTACTTTCGTGTGCGTGACAATGGCGCTTTTGTGTTTCGCGTCGACACGGAAAATCGCCATCGGCGCATCGATATGGATCAGATTGCCATTGTGAATATTCGCAATGGCGATGTGAAACCGCATGGGGAGCGTGCGCTTTCGGATGCGGACCGGGCGGCCATTGCAGAATGGATGGAAGAGCGCCGCGCATTGCTGGCTGAGCGCAATATCGACGATATTCTACGCACGGTGGACCATCTGAACACCACGGCGCATTGGGCCCAGACCAAAGCCGAAGATGCGGATCTGGAAGAAATCACCGATGCGCTTTTGCTGGCGATGCACGACCTGCGCACGGTCCTTGTGCGAAAGAAAGCCGACCGGATGCTGAAAGGCTGACGGTCGGAGTTCACAAGATTTGCTCACCGCCTGCGGCGAGCGAAGAAGCGCCGGGTTTCACCCGGCGCTTTTGTGTTTCATAGACAGGTCACTGTTCATCTTGGCCATATGCCCCGTGGAAAGGGATTTAGGGCTCTGCCCCTCGCCTCTTCGAGGCTCCCCCCGAGGTATTTTTCGCAAGAAAAAGGAAAGGGTGGTCTCGGCGGAGCATCGGGAAGGGAGCAGGAGAGGGCCTGGCGCTTAACTGGCAGACAGCCGCGACGAACGGGTCCAGAAGCGCCAGGACATGAAGACGCCGGCAAACAAGAGGCCGATGACCAACCCGGCCCAGACGCCCTCGCCGCCCCAGCCCCAACGGATCCCCATCACGTAAGACATCGGCACACCGATCACCCAATAGCTGATCGAGGCGAGAATCATCGGCACTTTGGTGTCATGCACCCCGCGCAGAAGACCCAACGCCATCACCTGCGCGGCGTCCGCGAACTGGAAGACCGCGGCAACCACCAGAAGCGAGGTGCCGATGCGCAGGATGTCGTCGCGCAGCGGCTCGGTTGGGTCCAGAAAGCCGCTGATCATCAGATGCGGCATGCCAATGAAAACCAGAATAGAGACCGCGCCAAACATGAACGACAGGAGGGTGATTGCCAAAGCGCCCTTGCGCAGGCCCACCTCATCGCCCCGCCCCAGCGCGCGCCCTGCCCGCACAGTTGCGGCATTGGACAGGCCAACATGGACCATAAAGAAGGCTGCGGTGATTTGCAGCGCAATGCCATGCGCCGCCAGTTCCAGCGTGCCAATCCAGCCCATCACCACGGTTGAGGCAGAGAACAGACCCGCCTCCGCCAGAGAGGTCAACCCGATCTGCGAGCCCATACGCACCACTTCGCGCAAAGCTTCCCAATCCGGGCGCCAGACCCGTTGGAACAAAGTGTGTTCCGGCAGCGCACGCAGGGCATAGGTGGCAAGAAGGGCAAAGCTGGAAAACTGCACAATAAGCGAGGCCAGCGCCGCACCGCGCACCCCCAGTTCGGGAAAGCCAAAGTTGCCGAAAATCAGCGCGTAGTTCAGAAAGGCATTCAGCCCGGTGGCAAACAGGGTGACATAAAGCACCACATTTGTGCGCTCCAGCGCCGAAAGGTAGCTGCGCAATACCATCAGGCCCAGCACCGGATACAGCCCCCATCCCATGATGCGCAGATAGTCCTGCGCCATGGCCGCAAGGTCAGCCTCTTGTCCGATGGCTATCAGCAAGGGTTCCGACCACCAAAACGCGGGCATCACCAGCGTGGCAATTATGGCCGACGACCAGAACCCCATCCGGGTCACCCGGCGCACGCGCGTGTCGTCCCCCGCTTCCGAGGCCGAGCCACCATTGGCATCACCGCCCAGGCAAAGCCCGCGCCAAAGATCATCAGCACAAAAAACAGCGTGCCCGCCAGTACAACAGCGGCCAGGGCCTCAACCCCATACCAGCCCAGCATCACCGTATCGATGATCTGGATCGCAAATTGCGCCAACTGAGAGCCAATGAGAGGCAGCCCCAGCAAAAGGGCTGCACGCATATGTTGTGGGATCGTTTGCGGTAACTGTGTCATGAAACCACCGCTATGCCGATTTTATCGCCCTCGCAAGGGGGAAATGACGCCCCCTAAGCGATCAACACTGTCGGTTTTCTGCGACGCGATTGCTTGTCCCGCCTTCAGACCCCCGCCTGCCCCGGCGGATCAGCCATTGCAGCGCGGGCGTATCGCGGATCCTGCCTTTTGAAAAGGTCGCGCGATGCGGGTCTTTTGTCTGCCCTTTTCCAAGCAGCCCCGACACAATCAGATCAGCTGTGGATCGGGAACAGGCCATCGGCAGATTATAGACGATTGCCAGCCGGGTCAGGGCCTTGACATCAACATCATGCGGAATGGGCGACAGGGGATCGACAAAGAAAATCAGCGCGTTCAACTTATGCTCGCAGATCATCGCACCGATCTGCTGATCCCCCCCAAGGGGGCCGCTTTTCACACAGGTCACTGTCAGTTCTGGAAACGCATCTTTGATCCGGCGACCGGTGGTCCCGGTGGAAATGACCTGCACCCCCAAAAGGTGGTGGCGCTGCTGCGCAACCCATTCAACAATTTCATCTTTATGCGCGTCATGGGCAACAAGGGCGAAACGCGGCGCGGCACCGGGTGAAATGGCCAATGTGAACAACTCCGAAACTGGGATACGCGACCTGTTTGCAACCAGAGACAGGCCGGCACGTCAACACCGCGACACTATCCCAACCGAGCGCGTTACAAACGCGACAAAAGCGCCATGGAGGGCCGGCCGGTGACCTGCAGCCCTTGTGAGTGCTGAAAGCTTTGCACAGCTGCAAGCGTTTTGGGACCAATCACCCCGTCCGGTTCACCCACATCATATCCCGCGCGCGCAAGGCCCTTTTGCAGCGCAATCCTGTCGTTCAGCCGCATCCCGTTGGCGTCTGGTCCGAATTGGTGGCGCAAGCCAGGGCGCCCGGCCAAGAGGTCTGACAACAGCCCCACGCCAATAATATATTTCTGCGCATTGTTATAGCTGCCCAAAACGCGGTAATTTGCCCCTTTATCAAAACGCGGCCCCTCTGCGCCTGCAGGGGCAATTGCGCCGCCTGATCGCTCGTCCCCCCAGCGTGCGCCTTTGCGCCAGCCGTTGCGGTTCAGATAGGCTGCGGCCGAGGCCAGCGCGTCGGTGGGATCCGCGGCCCAGATGTCACGTCGCCCATCGCCATTGAAATCGACAGCAAACGACAAATAGCTGGTGGGCATGAACTGGGTGTGGCCCATTGCGCCCGCCCAGCTGCCCATCATCTTCGCCGGGGCAATGTCGCCGTTGTCGAGAATGCGCAAAGCGGCCTGAAACTGCCGTTCAAACAATTTCGCCCGCCGCCCGTCATAAGCCAGCGTGCCCAGCGCCGACAGCACCGGCACATCGCCTTTGCGGCTGCCATAACGGCTTTCCAGCCCCCAGATCGCCACCACCACCTCTTTCTCGACCCTATATTTGCGTTCAATCTGATCCAGAAGGCCCGCGTGCCGGGCCAGCAATGCCCGCCCGGTCGCCACCCGGTTTTCTGAGGTGGCAATGGCCATATAATCTTCAAACGAGCGTTTGAACTCGGTCTGGTTGCGGTCGATCTTCACCACTTCAGGCAGAAAGCCAATGGTGGGGCGGGCACGACGGAGGGTGCGATTGGAAATCCCCTTGGCCCGGGCGCGGCCATAAGCGCCATCCACCCAAGCTTCAAAGCCCGCGTTCTTCACGGGTTGGAACCGCTTTACGACTGAGGTCGGCGCAACGGCCCTGTGCTGTGCCCCTGTGCTGTGCTTTGGCAACCGGCCAGAACACCTGCGCCCATCAATACGGTAAACTGCCGCCTGTCCATCATACTCACCTGTCAAATACCTGTTCGTTATTGGATCAGTCTAGCGAGACATGGGCAGGTGACAAGCGATCTTGTGTCGAAACAGCAAAGAGGCGGCAGGTTGCCCCGCCGCCTCTGAAATCTGCAATCCCATGGTGGCTGATCGACTTAGCCGCCCCGGCGTTGGTCCGGATGCAGGCTGGCGCCCAGAATGTGATCGGCTTTATGGATCACCTGACTGGCATGGCCCACAATCAACGGATCGGGCTGGCTGACCAGATCATGATCCTTGTCAGGATATTCGATCGTTGACAGGAAGTGGCGCATACATTCCAGACGGGCGCGTTTCTTGTCGTTCGATTTGATGATGGTCCAGGGCGCATCAGCGGTGTCGGTGTAGAAGAACATCGCCTCTTTTGCCTCGGTGTAATCATCCCACTTCGACAGGGACGCCACATCCACAGGCGATAGTTTCCAACGCTTGAGCGGATCATCCTTGCGGCTGTCAAAGCGGCGTTTCTGCTCTTCACGGGTCACCGAGAACCAATATTTGTAAAGCTGGATGCCCGAGCGTGCCAGCATGCGTTCATATTCCGGGGTCTGGCGCATGAATTCGAGGTATTCATTCGGGGTACAAAAGCCCATCACCCGCTCGACGCCGGCACGGTTGTACCAAGAGCGGTCATAAAACACCATTTCGCCTTTGGTCGGCAATTTGGAGATATAGCGCTGATAGAACCACTGGCCACGCTCTTCATCGGTGGGCTTGTTCAGCGCCACCACACGGGCTTCACGCGGATTGAGATGCTCCATAAAGCGTTTGATGGTGCCGCCTTTACCGGCCGCATCGCGCCCCTCAAACAGAAGCACAAACTTCTGCCCAGTTTCACCAACCCACTTCTGAACCTTCAAAAGCTCGGCCTGCAACTTGCTTTTCTGACGCTCGTATTCCTTGCGCCCCAGCTTCACATCATAAGGATATTTGCCGTTTTCAAAGGTCGACCGGATCTGATCTTCGGACGCTTTGGGAAACCCGTCTTGCGCAGGTGCCTGCGCGGCTGCACTCTGATCCGTTTTCGCCTCGGTCGCTGCAGCAGACGATTTCGGAGAAGCCGTTGTTTTCACAACGCGTTTTGCCGCTGTCGTTGCCGTTGTTTTGGTGGTTGTTGTGCCGTTTGCACCGGTGGTTTGCGCCATGCAATTCCCTCCTGACTGTCCCTTGTTTTCAATATGGCAGCAGTGTAGCCGATGCCGGTTAACAGCGCTTTGATCCGGGTCAACAAAAATGCCGATTTCTGAGGTTTTGGTCGCACCAAAAGTGTGAATTCTTTCTTTTTTCCGTCAGGCGAAATCTCCTGTTAACTCTTTTCTGTTCAAAGGATATGAGTGGGTATTGGCTGTGCAGGAGACTGAGGATGTTCCTTCTCGATCTGGTGAGTTTTGATCAGATTGCGGCAAGCGTGATTGCGCTGGCGGCGTTGCAAGAGCTGCGCAGTCTGCTGTCGCGTCGGGCCAGCGGCGGCACCGCTGGCTAAGCTGAACAGCCAAACCGGGCACCTGCCCCATTGTTCGCGGCCAATGTGTTGGCAGCTAAAGTCGCCGCTGCCCCCTCGAACACGCCCCCAAATCCCCGCGCATGCGCCAACAGAACACGCGCAGTTATTGACGCAAATCTCTCCCCCAAAGGACATACCCCAGCCCAAGGGCCGGGGCATCCGCTTTTCGGTCCCCTGTCCCCTCGGCACGCGCGATGCGGAGCGGCACGGAGGGGACATCCGATCAGTTTATCAGATCGGTTTATCGGTGCGAATGGTCACAAACGCCTTGCCCCGCACAGACTGCGGCCACTTCAACTGCACCTGCTTGTTGCCGCTGCCATAGGCGGTCTTGACCTGCGGCATGTCGTAGACCTTTGAGTTCGAGCTGTTTTTCAGCCCATCCTCAAACACCAAAGACTCGATCAACCGGGCCTTGCCGTCAAACGGCATGTAACCACCACTGTCCAGGGTCCAGGTCGATGCGTTAGAGTTCTGTTCATACTCCAGCATCACCGGCGAACTGGTGCGCTGATTGACGCCAAAGAACGAATTGTCCTTGAAGGTCAGATTGCGATAATTCCAACCGTTCAACGTCGCATGGGTGGTCACCACGCCGTCGACGCGGTCGATCGCTCCGCTATAGGTGCGGAACGTGTTGCCGGTCACATGCATGCCCGACACGTAATGCCCGGAGCCAAAGGGTTTGATCAGGATAAAATTGAACCAGGGTGCGGCGTCGATGGTCACAAAGATGTTGTTGGTGATGGTCATGCCGCCAAACGAATATTCTGATCCGAAATCCGGTTCAGCGTCATGTTCGTTGTTCAGTTCAATCGAGCAATTGTCGATATAGTTTCCGGTGATCACCGTATTGTTGCTTTGTT
>JQGR01000032.1_pt1 | contig 28299 bp, 29 predicted proteins | sample 210181 | NCBI WGS metagenome assembly JQGR01 (sample SAMN02928655, study PRJNA255238) | bioreactor metagenome | biome: continuous culture; feature: L-culture metagenome assembled contigs; material: continuous culture biomass; isolation source: continuous culture inoculated with microbial biomass... | reverse complement strand
CCCAATACGAAGAAGCCGAAATCCACGTGCGCGAGACCCAGACGTCCACTTTGATCAAAGAGTTGAAAGAAGGGCGGATCGATATGGCGATCCTTGCGTTGCCCATCGCGGACCCGGCGTTCTCGGAACTTGCCTCTATGACGAAAGTTTTGTGTTGGTACGCCCGAAAGGAGAGGCAGACAGACCGGTCCCAAGCCCGGAACGGCTGCGCGAGATGCGGCTTTTGTTGTTGGAAGAAGGCCATTGCTTTCGGGATCAGGCCCTGTCGTTTTGCAACTTGCAGACCGGGCCTGCGCGCGGCACTGGTCCCGAACTGCGTGAGATGCTGGACGGCAGCTCGTTGGCGACACTTGTGCAGATGGTTGGGGCAGGAATTGGCGTGACGTTGATCCCGGAAATGGCGGTGCCAGTTGAAACCGCGTCTGCCCCGGTGGCTGTTGCCCATTTCCCTGCGCCTCAACCCTCGCGGACGATTGGCATGATCTGGCGAAAATCCAGCCCGATGGGTGCGCTGTTTCAGGATATTGCTGAAACGGTGCGGGCCTGCGGAAAGGCTGTGATTTAAGCGCAATCCCGCCGCAAACCTGCGCTCTGGTATGCTGTAGGTCCATTGCGCTTGAAAAACCGTCGAAAACCTCAGTTGTCGCGGGCATTCGGCCCTGTATAAGACTTGTGACTTTGCATATGACTGAAGGTGAGCGCCGCCCAATTGCTGGCCGCAGGCTCATCGTGATGACAGGAGAGAATGATCATGCCCGGATTTGAGTGGATTGGCGAAGACGAACGTGCGGCCCTGAATGCACTGATGGATGAAGGCGGCGTGTTTTTTGCCCACGGGTTTGATGGCAAACGCAAGGCGTATCACGTGCGTGAGCTTGAAGCGCAGTTCTGTGACCACATGGGGTTGGGCAACGCGCTTTGTGTCTCGTCCGGGACGGCTGCAATCAAAGTGGCGCTGAAGGCGATGGGCGTGAAACCGGGCGACGAGGTGATCACCCAATGTTTCAACTTCGTGGCGGGCCTGGAAGCGATTGTAGACTGTGGCGCTATCCCGGTGATTGCAGGGTCTGACGCAACCCTCAACATGGATCCCGCCCAACTTGAAGGCTGATCACCGAGAAAACCACCTGCATCATGCCGGTTCATATGTTGGGTGTGCCTGCGCGCATGGATGAGATCATGGCGATTGCAAAAGCCCATGATATTCCGGTGTTGGAAGATGCCTGCGAAGCCGTTGGGGCAAAATACGGCGGACAATTTGTCGGCGCTGTTGGGGATTTTGGGGTGTTCAGCTTGGATTACGGCAAGATGATTACCACAGGTGAAGGCGGGTTGGTGATTGCCAAAGATCTGGCGCAGGCAGAAACCGCACGTCATTACCACGACCACGGCCACATGAACCTGCCCGACCGCCCGCGCGGCCGCGACAAGGCGGCGCTGCCCGGATACAACTGCCGAATGAGCGAGTTGAACGCAGTGGTTGGCAAGGTCCAGCTCGGTAAGCTGCAGCAGATCTGCGATGAAACCAAAGCGCGCTACAGGGTGCTGGAACAGGGTCTGAAAGACGCGCTTGGGGGTGTCGCATACCCGCGCGAAATTCCTGCCGGATCCGAGCCCACCTATGACACCTACATCTTCGGCACCAAAAACGATGCACTGCGTCAGGCGGTGATTGCCCATCTGACCGACGCAGGCTTCGGCACAAAGAACCTGCCCGACGCCATGGAATGGCATTGTTCAGTTTATTGGGAGCATTTTGATTTTGACGTGAAAACGCCTGCGGCCCTTGCCACGCAAGCGTTACTGCTTGAACAGGTTGCCATCCCGGTGATGTTGGGCATTGACGTCAGCGCCTATGAAAAACTGGGTCAGGACTTGGCCGTGTTGATCCAAAACCACGCATGACAACGGCTATCATCATCCCGGCCCGTAAGGGCTCCAAGGGTCTGCCCGGCAAAAACACCCGTGATTTTCGCGGGTTTCCGCTGGTGGAATGGAGCCTTGCTGCGGGGCTGTGGTTGAAAGACCACGTGTCAGACGCCGAGGTGATCTGCACCTCGGACGACCCGGCCATCAAAGCCTTGGTGCAAGATCGCTACGCCGGGCGCATCACCTACCGCGATCGCGCGGCGGAACTGGCATCAGATGTGGCGGGCATGGCCGGTGTTGTGTTGGATGCAGCTGGAGAGGCGGCACGCTATCTCTTGTTGCAACCGACCACGCCTTTGCGGCTGACAGCAGACCTTTCGGGGCTGTTGCAGATGTGGGAGGGGGCCAGCAGCGTGGCCTCTTGCACCACACCATTTGAAGCCCCGGAAGACCTGATCCACTACCCGTCCGGGCAGCCGGTGATTGAGGCCCCAAAAACCACCACCCGGCAGGCGCGCGAGCAACAGTTCGGCTTTGTCGACGGGGCGTTTTACGCGGGCCACGTGCTGAACTTCGGACGTCTGAGGCGTTTTTGCATCCCGGCACAGGGTATTTCCGTCAATCGATCCCGGTGGGCGCAGATATTGATACCGCTCTGGACTGGGCGATGAGCGAGGTCCTGCATGATCACCTGCAAAATGATGGGGCCGAATTTGTCCGACCTGACCGCTGATATTGCGATCCTAGGCGGCGGCAGCGCCGGGATGGAGCTGGCCCGCCTGGCAAGTGCCGCTGGGGTGAAAGTGTTGCTAGTCGAACAGGGCCGCGCGCGCGGCAACCACATCTTTCAACGCATCCCGCTGATGGTTGGGAAAATTATTGGCAACCGCTATTTTGTTGACGGGTCTGACAGCGTCGAGCAGGCCCCTCTGGATGGCCGCCAAACACCGGTTCTGGCCGGGCGCGGGTTGGGGGGATCCTCGCGGATCAACGGGAATGTTGCCTTCACCGGACCCTTAGGTCGGTATAAAAAACTGTTTGACCCCATGGGTTTGGAGTTTTTTAAGATCCTTGAAGATATCCGTCGCGATGCCCCGCGGGTGACCAGCTGGCATGATGCGCTGAGTGCCAAGTTCATGGCGGCCAGTGGGGCCACAAGTCCAGATCACGATCTGGAATTTCTTGGTGGCAGCCCTCTTTATGTGAATACGAAATGGGGGTTGCGCAACAACCATTTTGATCGCTTCAAACCCACGCAGACTGTGCAGATCATTTGCGCAGAAGTAAGCGCGTTGGGGCTGGAAGGTCGCCGGGTGGTCGCGGCACAGCTGACAGACGGCCGGCGCGTGCAGGCAGAGCGGTTTATCCTTGCGGCAGGTGCCATCGGCTCACCCAGGCTTTTGATGAAATCGGGCATTGGCGCTGCGGATCAACTGCAGCAGGCGGGGCTTTCGGTGCATCTGGATCAGCCTCAAGTGGGCGCACATCTGAAAGATCACGCCAATGTGCGGATAGGATTTTCCTGCCCCGGCCATGACACGTTGAACCAGAAAACGCGCGGGTTGCGGGCACTCTGGGAGGGTGTGAAATACGCTTTCCCGCCGCAAAACAGTATTTTGCGCGGGCCGGGGGCCTCTGCCGGGATTAATATTTCTGCGGGGGATCCTTTTGACGATGCGCTGCGATTGCAACTGGTGCATTTCACCCAAGACCGCAGTCAGGTGGCGCAAAAAGGTATCCAGTTTGAGCGCACACAGGGCGCTTCAATCGGTATGTATCAACTCTGGCCAAACTCGGAAGGGGCGGTGCGGCTGGCCGCAACCGGGAACGCCGCCGATGTGACTGTGGACCCCGGCTTTTTCGCCGACCCGCGCGATGTGAAGGTTGCGGTGCAGGGGCTGGAGGAGGCCCGCGCGCTTGTGGCGCGTATGGGTTTCAGTGTTGAAGATCTGGGCGATGATCCGGCGGCTTTGGTGAAAGCCCGTGCCTATTCCGGATTCCATCTGATCGGCAGCAACCGCATGGCACTGGATGCTGATCGGGGGGTAGTGGGACCTGATTTCAAGGTGTTTGGGATGGACAATCTGGACATTTGCGACGCCTCTGTGATGCCCGACCACCTGTCGTCCCATTCCTACCTTCCGACCATAGCCATGGCCCGTCTTTACGGCGCCCAAATTTGGGGGGCCGCATGAGCTATCCGAGTGTTTTGCTGGATCGCCTGTTCCTTTTGGTCTGGGCTATTGCGAACCACACAATGCTGCCGTTTGGCCTGATCTACCTGAAACGCCGCGCCCGCAAGGAGCCCCTGTATTGGGACAATCTGGCAGAGCGCTTTGGCGCAGGTAAGCCATTTGCCCCCGGTGCAATCTGGGTACATGCGGTGTCCTTGGGGGAACTCAGGGCAGCAAAACCCCTGCTTGACAGTTTGCTGGATCGTGGTGAACGAATTGTGCTGACCTGCATGTCCTCAGCCGGTCACAAAGAGGCTCATGCCGCATTTGGTGAGGCGATGACAGCGGGCCAGATGATCAAGGTCTGGTGTCCGCTCGATCTGGGCTGGGCCTTTCGCCGCTTCCTGCGCCACTATCAACCCCGGTTGGGCATTGTGCTGGAAACCGAGCTTTGGCCGCAGATGATCGCGCAAAGCAACCGTCAGGGTGTGCCGCTGACGATGTTGCAGGCGCAATATCCCGAACAGGCCTTTCAGCGGGATCGCAAATGGCTGCGGCTTCGTGGGCGCATGGTGCGTGGGTTTGACCTGATTTTGGCCAAATCAGACCGCCACAAAGCCCGGTTTGAACATTTCGGGGCCACGGACGTGCGTGTGATGGGGGAGATGCGGTTTGAACAGCCCATCCCGCAAGAGCAGATTGCCTTGGGGCGCGCGGCCCGCGCGCAGGTGGCCAGGGGTCGCAAAGTGATCTGTCTGGCCAGCACCGCGTTGGATGAGGACCCCACGCTGATCCCGGTGATATCGGATCTACTGGCCGGGAAAAAGCCGCCATTCATTGTCTATGTGCCGCGGCATCCCAAGGATTTTGACCAGACCCACAAGGCGCTGCAAGGGGCGTTGCAGGGCGCGGGGCGAAAAGTGGTGCGCCGCTCGGAAGTGCTGAATGACGGGTTAAGCTGGCGTGCTGCGGTGGATGGTGGCGAAAATGTGCCCGATTGCGACGTGCTGTTTGGTGATTCTCTGGGTGAGATCTATTTCTACTTCGCAATGACAGACCTCACCTTCATTGGCGACACGTTCAATAACGAAGGGTCGCATAACGTGATTGAGCCTTTGGCGGTTGGAAAACCCGTGGTGATTGGCCCCAGCATGTGGGGAATTGAATATCCCGGGATGGAAGCCCTTGAAGCCGGGGTGCTGACCCGTGTCACCTCCGGGGCAGAGCTGTTGACCCATTGGCAGGCGGAGCTTGCGCGGGAAGGAGAAGACCCCCGTATCGCGGTCTTTTGCGCACAACATGGTGGGGCCACCCAGCGGGCGCTGCACCTGTTGGAACACAGCGGGTACCTCTGACATTCGCCGCCGTTGCAGGTGGTTTTCAACGCCGATGATTGGCCCGCAATTCCCCGGCACCTATTCCCTTTGCCCGCCTGTTATGTCATTTCTGGGCCAACACAAGCAGGAGCGCCCCCTCATGAAAATCGGCAATCGCAGCATTGGCCCCGATCATCCCCCTCTGGTGATCGCGGAAATCGGCATCAACCATGGTGGATCGCTGGAGGTTGCCAAGGAAATGGCCCGTCAGGCAGCCCTGTCCGGCTGCGAAATGGTCAAGCATCAGACCCATATCGTCGAAGATGAAATGACCGATGAGGCGAAAGAGATTTTCCCGCCCAACGCAGATGTATCGATCTGGGAGGTGATGCAGCAATGTGCGCTGTCTTTGGAAGATGAAGCGGCGCTGAAAACCTATGTCGAAGAGCTCGGCATGATCTATATCTCGACCCCGTTTTCGCGGGCGGCCTGCGATTTTCTTGAGACGCTGGATGTGCCGGCCTACAAAATTGGCTCAGGCGAGGCGGACAATCTGCCGCTCATTCGCCACATTGCTTCAAAGGGCAAACCGGTGATCATGTCGACTGGGATGCAGACCATCGACAGTGTGCGTGCATCGGTGCAGATTTTGGAAGACGCCGACATTGACTACGCTTTGCTTGAATGCACCAACCTCTACCCGTCGCCTGCGGAAATTGTCTCGCTCAAGGGCGTAACCGAACTGAAAGCGGCGTTCCCCAATGCGGTGGTCGGCTTCTCGGATCACTCGATTGGACCGGAAATGGCGCTGGCATCGGTGGCTCTTGGTGCCTCTATTCTGGAACGCCATTACACCGACAGCCGCTATCGAAAAGGCCCCGATGTGATCTGTTCGATGGACCCGGCAGAGCTGCGCCTGCTCATCGACCGCTCACGCGAGATCTGGCTGGCCGCCAACAACGACAAAAAGCGCACCGGGCCCGAGGAAGATGTCTACCGCTTTGCCCGTGCTTCTGTGGTGGCAGACGCCGATTTGCCCGCAGGCCATGTGATCACCGAGGCCGACATCTGGGCGCGCCGTCCCGGATCGGGCGCCATTCCGGGCTATGAATTTGACAATGTGGTGGGCAAAACCCTGACCCGCGCCGTCACCCGCAACCAGCAACTGACCTGGGACGACCTGCGCGACTGACCCCGCGCCGCGCCCTGCCAAAACCAGACACTCAGCAACTAAGAGAACCAACATGACTGCCAAACGTATCGTTCTGTCCAGCGACCACGCCGCCATCGACCTGCGCCAGGCCGTGGCCAAACATATCGCCGATCAGGGCTGGGATGTGGTCGACATCGGCCCGACCACAACTGAAAGCACCCATTACCCCAAACATGGTGCGGCCGCCGCACAGCGTGTGGCGTCTGGTGATTGCGAACTGGGCATTATCTTCTGCGGCACCGGACAGGGCATCATGATGGCTGCCAACAAGGTACCAGGGGTTCGTTGCGGCGTCTGTTCCGATACATTTTCCGCCCGGATGATCCGCCAGCACAACAACGCACAGATCCTGTCGATCGGCGCGCGTGTGGTGGGTGAGGGGCTGGCGCTGGACATCGTTGATGCCTTCTTGAATGCTGAGTTCGAAGGCGGCCGTCATGGCACCCGTGTCGACATGATCGAAGCGCCGGAAAGCTGATCATCTGATGCAGCCAAGCGGCCCCAGATCTCAGGGCCGCTTACCCCCGCCGCATGTACGAAGGACCCCCCATGGCTCAATCCATTCTTTTTGTCACCGGCACCCGCGCTGATTTTGGCAAACTCGAACCGCTGGCGATAGCTGCGCGAGACGCGGGGGTGAATGTGGGGTTTTTTGTCACCGGCATGCATATGCTCGAACGCTACGGGCTGACCAAGCTTGAGGTTCACCGCATGTCCGGCGTGCGTGTGCATGAGTTCCTCAACCAGCGCGAAGGTGACCCGCAGGATGTGATCCTTGCCAAAACGGTGATTGGGTTTTCTGATTTCGTGGCCGAAGATAAGCCGGACCTTGTGGTGGTGCATGGCGACCGGATCGAAGCACTGGCCTGTGCGCTGGTGGCGGCAACCAACTACATCCGCTCGGCCCACATTGAAGGTGGCGAAGTCTCTGGCACAATTGATGAGATTTTCCGCCATTGTAACAGCAAACTTGCCGCACATCACTTCGTCAGCTCAGAGGATGCAGCCGCGCGGGTGCGTGCCTTGGGGGAACCTGCGGAAAACATCCATGTGATCGGCTCGCCTGAACTGGATTTTCACAGCCGCCCGTCTGGGGTCAGCATGGGCGAAGTGCGCGACCGCTATGACATTGGGTTTGAGGATTTTGGCATTGTCACCTTCCACCCGGTCACCTCAGAAGCGGCAACCATGGGCGATCAGGCCCGCGACTTGTTCGGCGCGCTAGAGCAATCGGGCCGCAAATTTGTGGTGATTGCCCCCAATAATGATCCCGGTTCTGAAGGTATATTTGACGCGATAGCTGCGCTGTCGCGTGATCGTTTCCATGTGCTGCCATCGATGCGCTTTGCACATTTCTCAGAGTTGATGAAAAACGCGGCCTGCATGGTGGGTAATTCCAGTGCCGGCGTACGTGAGGCCCCGTTCATGGGGCTGGCGTCGCTTGACATTGGCACGCGTCAGACCGCACGTGCCAGCGCGCCATCCTTACGCAACCTGCCCGCCAGCGATCAGGCTGGCATTTTGGCGTTTCTCTCGCAGGAATGGGACAAGGACTATGACCGCCATACCGCCTTTGGCTCGGGGCAATCAGCGCAGAAATTTGCGGAAATCCTGCAAGATCCCGGGTTCTGGAAGGCGGATATGCAAAAGCGGTTTCACGACTGACACCCGTGCGGGTCGCGCGGAAAGGTTTAACCTACGCCTTTGTTGATCTTCCTTCCAAATGAGGTGAAGCGCATCACACGCTGGACAGTAGAATGCTGGTTTCGCTGTTCATCACGCCGTCGATCAGCCGTACCTCGCGCAGCACCCGGTCAAATTCGGACAAATTGCCCACGGTGATCTCAGCAATCAGATCCCATTTGCCCGACGTGGTGTGCATGGCGGTCAGTTCAGGCAGTCCGCGCAAGCGGCGGATCACCTGCGAGGTGTTGCGGCCCATCACCTCGATCATCATCACCGCACGAATAAGATCCGCCTCGTAATCTTCGCGCACCCTTGCGGTGAACCCCAGCAATGCGCCGCTGTTCAACAGCCGATCCAATCGGGTCTGAACTGTACCTCGTGACACCCCCATAATTTCGGCCAGTTTTGACACCGGCGCCCGGCCATCCTTGCGCAGAAGGCTGATCAGCAGGCGGTCGTGATCATCAAAGATATGTTTGGCGGCGTGATCTGTTGACATGAGACCCTCTTGTAACCTCTCTGTGGAATTTGGCACAGAAGAACGCATATTGCACAAATATAACCTACAATATGCAAAGCTCTCTCAGAAAAACAGTACAAATCTCATATTTACGCTGCAATATGTAAGCGGCGATGCTGCCAGAACCCGGCACGCTCTGGGCCAGACCTCATAAGACCCATAGGATAGAAATGACCCAACCCACCCCTTCCGACCGCGCCTATGTTCCCTTTGTCAGCGTTGACAATATGATGCGGCTTATTCATCGCATTGGGGTCGAACCGATGCTCGCGGGCATTGCGGCTTATGTTGAAGAGGATTTCCGCCGGTGGGAACTATTTGACAAGACGCCCCGCGTGGCGGCGCATTCCAAAGAAGGTGTGATTGAACTGATGCCCACATCAGACGGCACCACCTATGGGTTCAAATATGTAAACGGCCATCCGAAAAACACCAAAGAGGGGCTGCAGACCGTGACCGCTTTTGGTCTGCTGGCGGATGTGTATACCGGCTATCCGGTGCTGCTGACGGAAATGACCGTGCTGACTGCGCTGCGGACCGCCGCGACCTCAGCCGTGGTGGCAAAACACCTCGCCCCGAAAGGCGCGCGCACCATGGCAATGATCGGCAATGGCGCGCAGTCCGAGTTTCAGGCGATGGCGATGAAGGAAATCTGCGGCATCACGCACCTGCGCCTCTATGACATTGACCAGGCGGCCACCGAGAAACTGATGCGCAATCTGGGTGGGCGCGGTGTGAGCATGGTGGCTTGCACAACCGCCGAAGAGGCCGTGCAGGGTGCTGATATCATCACCACTTGTACCGCCGACAAGCAAAACGCTACGGTCTTGAACGACAATATGGTGGGCGCTGGGGTGCACATCAACGCGATTGGCGGGGATTGCCCCGGCAAGACTGAACTCGCCAGCGCCATCCTTAGCCGTGCTGATGTCTTTGTTGAATACCCGCCGCAGACCCGCATTGAGGGTGAGATCCAGCAGATGCCTGAGGATTTCCCCGTCACCGAAATGTGGAAGGTGATCACCGGGCAGGAACAGGGTCGTACATCCGACCGTCAGATCACCCTGTTTGACGGGGTGGGCTTTGCGACCGAGGATTTCTCGGCTCTGCGGTATGTGCGGGACCAGTTGCAGGGGACCGGGCTTTACCAGGATCTTGACATGCTGGCAGATCCGGATGATCCGCGTGATCTGTTTGGCATGGTTCTGCGCGCGGCCCCGGACGGGGAGCGCGACGCATGATCCGCAGCTCGGTTCAGGCGGCGGGCGCGGTGGTGATGGTGCGACCGCACCATTTCACCGTGAACACCGAAACTGCAGCCGACAACGCGTTTCAGGCCCGAATAAATGCGGCGGCCGCGACTGAGACAGATCAGGCGGCCCGCGCTTTTGCCGAACATTCGCAGGCAATTGAGGTGCTGCGCACACAAGGCATCCGCGTGCATGTGTTTGAAGGCGAAGATCCAAATACCCCCGATTGCGTTTTCCCCAACAACTGGTTTTCGACCCATGCGGGCGGCCATGTGGCGGTTTACCCGATGAAGGCGGAAAACCGGCGACGCGAGCGGCGCGCAGATGTGCTGGAGATGCTGAAACGCGATTACCGGGTGCAGGACATCATTGACTACTCGGGCTTGGAGCCGGATCGGCTGTTTCTGGAAGGCACCGGGGCGATGGTGCTCGACCATATCAACCGGGTGGCTTATGCGGTGGAGAGCGACCGGACAAACCCGATTGCATTAGAGCGCTTCTGCACCCATTTCAATTTTGAACCGATGGTGTTTGGGGCCGAAGATGCAACCGGGCGATCCATTTACCACACCAATGTTCTGATGTGTATCGGCACGGGGTTTGCGCTGATTGGCGCTGAGATGATCCCGGATCCAGCCCGCCGTGCAGAGGTGATTTCTCGTCTGGGCGAAGGGGGGCGCGATGTGATCACGCTCACCTCGGCGCAAATCGCAGGGTTTGCGGGGAATGCAATTGAATTGATGGGTCGGGAGGGGCCGATATTGGCCCTGTCGCAGGCGGCGATGGATGTATTGGAGGCCGATCAGCAGGAGCGTATTGCGTGTCACGCCAAGCTGGTGCCCCTGGAAATTCCGACAATCGAGCTGGCAGGAGGGTCGGTGCGTTGCACCATTGCGGGCATTCATCTGTCCGCACGAACCTGACTTTGAAGTCTGCTTTTCTGAATTGTTCAACAACCATTTCGTAAAGTTTGATCAAAAGTACGAATCTAAAACCCTTGCGCAATAATTTGGTAAAAACCTGCATGTGCCTCTATGATTGGGGTATCAATTCCATCGTATTTTGCGAGGCAACATGAGCAGATTGACCGGGCGTCGTCCGATACATGAAGCGTATTATGCGCAGATCCGGGCAAAGATCTTGTTCGGCGAGGTTTTGCCCGGTCAACCGCTTACCATTCATGGGCTTGCCGAGGCGATTGGGTCTGGGGTGACGCCGGTCCGAGAAGCGATCCGACGCTTGACCACCGAAGGCGCGCTTGAGGTGTTGGAGAACCGCCGTGTTGCGGTGCCCGTCATGACAAAAGCGCGGTTGGAACAGTTGTACATCCTGCGCATGGCAATTGAACCTATTCTGGCTGAGATGGGTGCAAAAGTTCTTGATAAAAATGAAATAAATAAACTTGAGCAGATTGACGACGCGATGGGGGAGGCCATTCAATCTGGCGATATCCGAAGCTACCTTGAAACGAATTACCAGTTTCATTTCCGTCTTTATGGGGCTGCCAACGCCGGGATCTTATTGCGCCATGCTGAAATGATCTGGCTTCAGGTCGGCCCCTCGCTGCGGGTGGGCTGTGGCCGGTTCGGCACCTCAAATCTGAGCGACCAACATGAAGAAGCGATCCGTGCCCTGCGCGGGGGGGACAGCCTGGCGGTACGGGCGGCGTTTGAGGAGGATATTCGACAGGGAATGGGATTCGTTGAAAAGTCACTTGTGTGAAAAATTTTCGATCAAATTTGACACCCGGTAGGTAATTCTTGACGCCAAGGCAAATTTGATCAAAACTGCATTAAAATCTGAGCGCCCAGAAACCCGTGTCTGATTACACCGGGTCGGAGCCAGAGAAGGAGGAACAATGAAACAGGATCGCCAGGACACTTGGGTCAGCCAATTGTCAGAGGAGTTTGCCGAATATGCTGCTGGGCGGCGGGTGGAAGAAGTTGAATGCATCATTCCCGACCTTGCCGGCACCTCGCGCGGCAAGGCGATGCCAGCTGCGAAATTTGACCCTGTGGCGGAATTGGCTTTGCCGGTTTCTCTGTTTTATCAGACCATCTCTGGCGAATATGTGGATATGGACATCGAGAACCAATGGCTCGAACGGGATGTTGTTTTGCGCCCGGATATGTCCACGGCCAATGCGGTGCCATGGGCTGATGATGCCACGGTGCAAATCATCTGTGACATGTTCAACCGGGATGGCAGCCCGCTGCCAATTTCGCCGCGCAACGTGTTGAAACATGTGGTGTCGCTTTATGACGCACACGGCTGGACGCCAGTGGTTGCGCCCGAACTGGAATTCTATCTGACCAAGCCTAATCTCGACCCAAACGAACCGATCGAAGCGCCGGTCGGGCGCACCGGGCGGCAAGGCGCCAGTCGGCAGGTTTATTCGATGTCGGCGGTGGATGAATACGGCCCTGTGATCGATACGATCTTCGATTTTGCCGAAGCGCAGGGGCTGGAAATCGACACGGTGATTCAGGAAGGCGGGGCCGGTCAGATCGAGATCAACCTCAATCACGGCGACCCGGTGCACCTGGCTGACCAGGTGTTCCTGTTCAAACGTACCATCCGCGAGGCGGCTTTGAAAAATGGGGTATTCGCCACCTTTATGGCAAAACCAATCCGTGATGAACCGGGCAGTGCGATGCACCTGCATCAGTCGATTGTTCATGCCAAGACGGGTCAGAATATCTTTTCCAGCGATGATGGCGGCTCGTCAGATTTGTTTCGCTGGTTCATCGGTGGGTCGCAGAAATACATGATGGATGTGGTGCCGCTTTTGGCGCCTTACGTGAACTCGTTCCGCCGTATCACGGTGGAGGGGCAATCAGCGCCAGCCAATCTGGAATGGGCCGCGGACAATCGTACAACCGGGCTGCGCGTGCCGCACTCTGGCCCCGCTGCACGGCGGTTGGAAAACCGGGTGATTGGCATGGATTGCAATCCCTATATCGCCATCGCCACCTCACTGGCCTGCGGCTATCTTGGTATGATCAACAAGGTAGAACCCCGTGCGGAAGCGACAAAAGAGGTTTGGGAAGCAGAAGAACCCCTCCCGGCCTCGTTGCGTGCTGCTTTGGATTTATTTGACGCGGCTGCTGAGATCCGTGGAGTGTTGGGGGAAGAGTTCTGCAAGCTTTATTCCGACATTAAATGGGCGGAGAACGAGGAATATCAGCGTGAAATCTCGCCCTGGGAACGTCGCCACCTGCTGTTGAACGCCTGATCACCCGGCATTTTGCCTTTTGAAATGCGCCCGTGAAAATGCGCCGGTAAAACTGAGACTGACATGGATCTTCTGACCGTAAATGACCGCGCGGGGGAATACCCGACCTCTTATTACGCCGCCAACGCCGCCCCGCTTGCCAAATTCCCCAGCGCTCAGGGGGCCATAAGCTGCGATGTCTGCGTGGTTGGCGCAGGTTTCATGGGGCTGTCGAGCGCATTGCATCTCGCGAAAAAGGGCTATGATGTGGTGCTTTTGGATGCGCAGCGGGTGGGCTTTGGTGCCTCTGGTCGCAACGGCGGGCAGGTCGGGCAAGGGCAACGTGTGGACCAGGACGATCTGGAACAGATGGTTGGCAAGGATCACGCGCGTGAGCTGTGGAAAATCGCCACACAATCGGTGGAGCTGGTGCGCAGCCTGTCCACATCTGATCACGTGCGGGCAGACTTCCACGAAGGCGTGCTGCACACCGATCATCGCAAACGCTATGTGCCGCACAGTCGCGAGTATGCCCGGAAGCTGAATGAGGACTACGGCTACGACAAGATCCGTTTTGTGGATGAGGAAGAATGCCGCCATCTGGTAAATTCCCCGGCCTATCATGGCGGGACATTGGATCTGGGCGCAGGTCATATCAACCGCTGGAGTTCGCCTTGGGCTTGGCCCGCATGGCAACAGAAGCTGGGGTGCGCATCTTTGAAGAAAGCCGGGTCACCGCAATTAATGAGGGGGATCCCGCCGAAGTGATCACCGAAAGCGCCCGTATCTCGGCGCGGTTTGTGGTGATGGGCTGCAATGGCTACCTTGGGAAAATGCAGGGCCATGTGGCGGAACGGGTGATGCCGATCAATAACTATATTGTTGCAACAAAGCCGATGAGCGCCGAGGCGCAAGAGGCTCTGATCCGCAACAATTATGCCGTTGCCGATAGTAAATTTGTGATCAACTACTTCCGCTTCTCCGATGATCACCGGCTGCTGTTTGGCGGCACTGAAAGCTATCGCTACAAATTCCCCAGCGACATCGCCGGCGCGGTGCGTCGCCCGATGGAAGAGATCTTTCCGCAGCTGAAAGGGGTGGGCATTGAGTACGCATGGGGCGGCACCTTGGGCATCACTATGAACCGGATGCCGCATTACGAGCGGATCAGCGGCAATATTCTGACCCTGTCGGGATTTTCCGGTCATGGGGTTGGCATGGCCACCCTGTCCGGGCAGATCGCCGCCGAAGCGATTGCTGGTCAGGCGGAACGTTTTGATATCATGGCGGGGGTGCCGACCCATCGCTTCCCCGGCGGCCCGGCGCTACGCTCACCGCTGCTGGTTCTGGCGATGCTTTGGTTCAGCCTGCGCGACAAACTCTGATCGTATCATGAGGCGGATCTATGAAAGGCTTGCCTATTCCGACCGGCCAATCCGCGCGCGTTATTGGAACCACTTCCTGCCAGATCCGGCGCCCCAATATGCCGCATTAAGCGGTGATATCAGGCTGAGGCCGTTGTGGTTGGCGGTGGCTACACTGGTCTATCTGCTGCGATCCAATTGGCCGAAGCTGGCGTCGATGTTGTGTTGCTTGACGCCAATACCCCCGGCTGGGGCGCTTCGGGGCGAAATGGCGGTCTGGTCTCGGTCGGCAGTGCCAAGATTGGCGACGACCAGATTATCCGCAAATACGGGGCAGGGGATGCGCGTCTGTATTTTGATGCAGAACGGGCCGCCGTGGATCTGGTTGAAGACTATCTAGAGCGTTTTAACCTAGAGGTGGACCGCCACTCAAAGGGCTACACCTATCTGGCCCATCATCCAAGGGCAGTTGAGGGGCTTCACGCCTATGGGCAGGAATACATGTCCCGCTATGGCCTGCCCTATCAGTTTGTCGCGAAAGAAGAGATGGCCGCCCACGGCATGGCCAGTCCCGACTTCCATGGCGCGGTGAACCTGCCGATCGGCTTTGCGCTCAACCCGATGAAATTCGTGCTTGGACTGACCAAATCGGCAGAGCGGGCCGGGGTGCGGATGTATTCCAACACACCCGTTGAACGCATTTCGCACGGGCAACCGCATGTATTGCACACGCCTCACGGGCGGGTGCAGAGCCCAAAACTGCTCATTTGCACCAATGGCTATTCGTCAGACGACCTGCCAGAGGCACTGTCGGGGCGCTACTTGCCAGTGCAGTCAAACATTCTGGTGACCCGTCGGATGAGCGAGGATGAACTGGCGGCGCAAGGCTGGACGTCAAAGCAGATGTGCGTCGATAGCCGCACGCTCTTGCACTATTTCCGACTGCTGCCGGATCGGCGCATGCTGTTGGGTTTGCGTGGGTCAGTCAAAGTAACAGAGGCCAATATTGCCGCAACTGAGGCCAAAGCGCGTGCAGATTTTGACCGACTGTTCCCGGCATGGACGGATGTTGAAACCGAGCATTTCTGGTCCGGCCTGATCTGCATGACCCGCAATCTGGTGCCTTTTGCCGGGGCGCTGCCAGCTATGGAGAACGCTTGGGCTGCGCTTGGGTTTCACGGCGGCGGCGTCAGCATGGCGCCTTATGCGGGGGCATTGCTGGCGGATATGGCGCTTGGCAGGGACGCACGACCCCATCCGAAGTTGATGAAACGCCCGATGCGCCGGTTCGAGTTGGGGCGCTACCGCCGTGTATCCCTGCCGCCTGCCTTTGCGTGGTATAATCTGAAGGATCGCTTCTAAGTAACATATGAACCCGAGGAAGGGGGCCATTTATGCCTTTGCCCCTCGCGCTCGGTCTCTTGCCCGGAGATCATACACGGCGGACTGGCCAAAAGGACCAAAGTGTTCATCTTCTGATAGCCCGAAGGCAGATAGCCTGTGATGTCATGGCACTGGTGGAGGCAAGGAACGACAGCACCGCACCAAAGGCGATATGAACGCTCATCCCAAGCTAATGCAGCCTGCAGATCAGGGCAGTCCTGTCAAAGAGGGTCATGGCTCCTCCTTCATAAGGCTGCGCTTTTCACCCGCAAGGCAACGCCGAGGAAAACGAGTTATGTTGTACGTCGTATCTGCCCACATCTGACTGCACAAGAATCGGGGAGGTGGCCGATTTCGCGTCGCAAATGGTACCGTCAACAAAGCCCGATTGCAGTGCCGGGGAAATATCGCCCCTATCATGGTGGTTTCCAGCAAACTCAACCTTTCAACCATGTTTTCTCTCAGCCCAATCTGCAGAGCCGGGCGCAAATACCAAAAAATGCCTTTCCCTAAAACGTGGGTCAGCCTGTGGATCACACCAGGATGGACAAGATTTCAAATTGAACGGCGCATAAGTCTTGTTTAAAAATGAAACTAAGGCATAGTAGTCCATATTGTTTATTCAGAGTGATCATTCCGACCATCGCGTTGTCATACTTATTATTTACCGTCATTGGGCTGTCTCGCAGGAAGGAGGGCACCATGATCCGGGCAAATTCTTTTCGGTTGGCGGTTGTATTTGGTTTGTTCATGGTTTTGTCATTTTCTATTGCTGTTTTCTTAACCATTACCGGCGAACGCATCAGCGCCAAAACTGCCCCGTTAACCTATGCTGCCGTGGAAATGAAACTCCACGCAGCGCTAGCACATCTTTGGTTTGAGGAAGTTCTTTCCGGCGACCGCAGCAAAGATTTTGACACCGTCTGGGCCCAGCTGGACCGGGCGCAATGGTATGCTGACGCCATGTTGGCAGGTGCGAGCAACCAAGAGCGGGTGTTCCTGCCGCTGGAAAAACCAGAACTGCGCGCGCATGTCACAAAAGCGCGACATATCCTGGACACATTCCTAACCCTCGCCCGCGATCGGGCTGCCCGCGATCCTTCCCCATTTCTGAATATCACCCTTGATCAGCGCATGGATCAGGTATTTACCGATTACCTGAGTGAGGCCAATTTACTCGAGCGCAAACTGGAAATGGTGATGGCCTCGGATCTAAGCTGGTTTCGCTTCATGAGCAGCACCCTGGTTGGATCCATGCTGTTTGTTGGCCTTACAATTGGCCTGTTGATCTTGCGTCTGGAACGCCGTGGTGCACGCCATCTGGCGACCATCGAAACCGCCAATAATGAGATTTCAAACAAGAATGCTGCGCTGGACAAGCTGGCCCATTTTGACGATCTGACCGGGCTGCCCAACCGCGTCTTTTTCATTGAACGTCTTGGCGGTGTGATTGAGTCCGCGCAAAAAACAGGCCGGTTTGCGGTGCTGCTGTTTATTGATCTTGACCGGTTCAAATCGGTGAATGATCAACATGGGCATAGTGCGGGCGATGATGTGTTGCGCGAAGCCTCACGGCGCTTGCGTGGTTGTCTGCAGCCCGAGGACTTTGTGGCTCGGCTTGGCGGAGATGAATTTACCGTCATCCTCTCCGATTATCCGAGCCGGGCTGCGGCAGTGGAGGCGGCGCGCAGGACAGCGGAGAAGCTCAGCCGGGACTTGGCTGAGGACGTATCAAATGACGCGTCCATCCACCTTGAGGGCAAGAACCATGTGTCATATGTTTCTGCAGCATAGGAGTTGCGATTTATCCGGGCGACGGGGCGAACGGGGTTGCGCTTTTGAAAAACGCCGATTTTGCAATGTATGATGCGAAACAGAATGATCCCGGCGGCTATCGGTTCTTTTCTGAAACCCTGAATAAAAAAATGCTCCGCCAACTGATAATAGAACAGGAGCTGCGTGTCGCACTTGAGCAAGATCAGCTGTTTTTACAGTATCAACCTCAGTGGGATCTGCGCAGCGGAAAGATCATTGGGGTCGAGGCCCTTGTGCGATGGCGGCATCCAAAAGACGGGATCCGCCTGCCGGACAGCTTTATTTCCATTGCAGAAGCAACCAGCCTGATCCGGTGGATTGATGCTTGGGTCATTCGTACCGCTTGTCGTCAATATCGCCAATGGTGTGATGCGGGTGTGGCCCCGGCACGATTGTCGGTCAATGTGTCTGCGGATTTGTTTGGCCATAATGACCTGATCTCAACCGTTCAACACAGCCTTGCTGAAAACGGGCTGGCACCCGGTGTGTTGGAACTGGAGTTGACCGAGACATCTCTGTTTGAAAGCACCACAGGGCACCGACGGGTGATGGACAAATTGATAAAACAGGGCGTGCGGCTTGCGATTGATGACTTTGGAACCGGGCATTCCTCGTTCATTTATCTCAGAGATTATCCGGTGAATACGCTTAAGGTCGACCGCACTTTTGTAAAGCGCATCCCCAATGATCCGGTATCCAGCGCGATCCTGCGCAGTATTGTCGAGCTGGCTGACGTGATGGCATTGGATGTGGTGATTGAAGGGGTTGAAACCGAAGCGCAACGACAGTTCCTGATCCGGCTGGGGTGCAAATCTGCGCAGGGCTATCTGATGAGCAAACCCGCCGACCCTGACGAAATTAATGACATGTTACTGCAGCAGGTACGGGCGGCGGGTTGAGGGCGGGATAACATGCCGCCCCAAGATTTTGGCGCCACAAAAGTCAGAAACTGCGCACCACCCCAATCGAAATGTCGTGCTTTTTATACGCACGGCTGGCGATGTTTGAGGTGACATCGGTGAACAGGTATCGCAACTCTGGCATGAACTTTCCAAAGCGCACCCCCCTGTGGCGCAGTGACAACCCAATTGTTTTCCGGGTGTCGTCACGACTGATCTGCGCGTTGGTGTATGTGTCCAGATAATGGGTATTGCTCACGCCAAGCGTCAGCCCGGTGGTCAACCCGTTTTTCCAGCTTTTGTCCCAGCTGACTTCCAGCCCAACCTCATTATAAGCTAGGTTGGACCGCTGTGTGCGCTCGATCTCAAAGGGCACCGCGAGGGAGAGCTTTGAGCGGCGCGACAAAAGGTAAGAAAACCCAAGTTCGCCGTTGGTGCGATGCCCGTCAAAATGATCGCGAGATGTTGGGTGTATCTGACGCCAATGGGCAATCCGGGCGTTGAATTGGCGCTTTGGTGCCTGCCGCCATGCCCCCCTGATCTGCACGCCAAAACGCTTGCGGTGGTATGCGCCGCCCAAGGCACTGCGTTCAAATGTTGGAGCGATATTGATATACCCGCGCTGCCAGTTTCGGCCAAATCCAAGGCTGACACCGGTGGTGATTTCATGATCCAGCTTTGCATGGCTGTGAAACGCACCGTCGATACGCCCGCTTAGCGTTGTTGACCAGAATTCCGTCAGCCGCCAGCGTTGCCAGGCCGTGGCCCCGACGGACAGGCTTAAACCGGATTCCGGGCTGGCATGGGCAAATCCGTTCAGAACCTGCGGATTGTCCGACCCGTTGGTGATATTTGACGAAGGCTTTAGTGAAAACCTCAGCGATACACCGCGTTCAGGGCCAGCATTTTGGTCGATATAAGCCTGCGTTTCCTCACGCAGGGATTTATTGGTCGATTGGCGCAGCAATTGTTGGGCATGATACAGCGCCCGATCAGCCTGCCCGGTGCGCGCCAGTGTGCTGGCCAAAGTGCGCCGCGCCGGGACAAAATCCGGGTTGTCGCGCACCAACGTCTGCAACATGGAAATCGCCTGATCCGTCTTGCCTTTCTGACGCAGGATCATTGCCTCAAGCAGGGCTCTTAACTGCGCAGCATCTGGGTGGCCGACCACCTCTTTCTCCAGGTTTGCGCGGGCCGCGTCATATTGGCCCGCCTGCAGAAGTGCCAGCGTGGTGGTAGCCGAATTGACCGCAGAGGCAGAGATCACGAAAAACGCAACCACCGCAATGCAAAGGGACATGAAACGATATGAATTGGAGCTATGTAACATGAGTTGTAAACGCAGCAGCCTTATCTGGAAACGACAGGAAGACAATGGGCAGAACCGCGTTCTTCAGAGGCAGGAACGGCCCTAAATCATGAATGCTATCAGTTTGTGGCCCAATGGAAATGCGAGGGGGCCAGACAGCCCAAACCTCGCGTGGTTTCAAAGCGTTCCGGGGATTACTTTTTCTTGTCGCCCTGGAAATACCCTGCGCCATTGTACTCTTCGCCATCAGCGTCGCCGGTGAAATACAACGTCCCGGCAACCTCATCCGCATCAGGCCGTAGAACGCGCCAGAATACCCACCGTCGCTGAGCTTCATTTCATTTTCTTTGGCAAAGTCATCATCGATGCTGAGATCGCCTTCAAACCCATTGGAATCAAACGATGCGGTTTCCAGGTTGACCTCACCTTTGGCAGCAACATAGTCCTTTTCACCCGCATCGCGGATTTCCAGATCAGACACCGACCCGGAAATATTGCCGGCATCAAAATCAGCTTCCATGCTCAGATCGCCTTTAATCGTAACACGGCTGTCGCTGTTGCTTTTGAAGCCGGTGGAGGGAACCGCATCGATGCGCGAACGGCCCGAATATGTGGCTTTCCCGCTCATATCCTTGACGGCCGCGTCCTCGGTTTCAGTTCCGATGACGGCAAAGGCCTTGTAGTCACCTTCTAGGCTGCCAACGCCCGTTGACTGAACCATAACAACTTGGGCGTAGCCTTCGCCCGTTTTCAGCAAGTCGTCAATTTCACCGGTCTGCGACCAGAGCGAGATGTATTTTTTGGTGGCCTTATCCTTAAATTCATAGCCGTATTTGTCGACCTTCTGGGCATCCGTGAAGGTATGTTCTTTGCCGTTAATTGTCAGAACGATATTGCCGTCGGCATCTTTCTTGATCGAAATGGTGACCTTCTTGGCCTTGCCGGTGGTGCCTTTGCCATAGTTCAGCTCTTGCGCGGTGACGCCAACCATGCGGGCGGTCAGGGTTTCCCCCTTGGTCAAAGCAGCCCCAACGTCACCGGATGTTTTTGCAAAGGTGCGGGCCTTTTCTTCGGACGGGCCTACGGACGGCGATTTGTTGGTATCAGAACACGCGCCCAGAAAAACGGCTGTTGTTGCAATCAGGCCAATTTTTGCAAGCGGCATGCGATTGAAAGAATGTTTCATTAATACTTCCCTCTGGATATAAATTCGTACTGAAACTAGTCGCGATTTCTGTCAAAAGGACTAGGTATAATTTTTTCTACCTAGCTCCTGACAAATGATCAACTTATATGCGTCGCGAGAATCAATACCTGCTCTTGTGTCTGAGCGCCCAGCTTGCACCGTGCATTTGCGAAATGTCTACGGTCATGACTTCGGAAATTCCCAGCTAATTTGACATTCGTCTGGTCTTGAAGCCCTGCGCCAATAGGGCCAAAACTTGTTTCTCACGGAGGGTCTGTTTTGGACGCAGACCAATGTCAACTCTTGGGGCGGCTTGCCCTTTCTTTGCAAGACAGATCCATGTTGGTCTGCTCACTTTCAAAATTGACAGATGAAATGAACCCCTAAAAGTAGCAAGAAAAATGCAACTTTCAAATTTCTACCGAACTGTAATTCACCGACGCAAACTGGGGACCAATTGGGGTCTGGACTGATCAGTTCGTTATGATTGGCATTAATGGTCGGAGCTGAGGAAGTCCCTACTCGCATTCTTTCAGAAAATATTATTGAATAATAACAGGATATTAAATGGTGCGGGTCTCAATCTCTTTGGATCTCAGCAGATCACGCTCAGGATAAATTGACATCCACCTTCTGCCCCTGCTATCAGGACCACAGCCGTTGGGGTGCCTTGCAGAAGGCTGAGAGACGCAGTTGCGTTAACCCATCGAACCTGATCCGGGCAATGCCGGCGGAGGGAACGGTCTACGAACATCACGTTTGTGCCTGCAGATTGTTTTCCCCCGGTGCCCAAGACTTGAAGGAGCACCGATGTGGCGCAAATCGCATTAACCATCGCAGGATCCGACAGCGGAGGTGGGGCGGGCATTCAGGCCGATCTCAAGACGTTTTCCGCGCTTGGGGTTTATGGTGCCAGTGTGATCACCGCGATCACTGCGCAGAACACCCGGGCCGTCACCGCTGTTCATGGCATCCCGCTTGATGTGATCTCGGCGCAGATTGCCGCGGTGTTGGATGATCTTGATGTGAAAGCAGTGAAAATTGGCATGCTCGCCACGCCAGAGATTATCCGCTGCGTCGGCGAAGGGCTGACGGATTTCTCTGGGCCGATTGTGCTTGATCCTGTGATGGTGGCAAAATCCGGAGATGCGCTGTTGGCGCAAGACGCAATTGCCACCTTGCGCGAAGATCTTGTTCCCCGCGCAACCCTTCTGACCCCAAATCTGCCGGAAGCCGCCTGTCTTCTGGATCAACCTGAGGCGGAAACCGCAGCGGAAATGTCCGAACAGGGCCAGCTGCTTTGTGCCCTTGGGGCAGAGGCGGTGTTGATGAAAGGTGGGCATGGCACCGGCGTTGAATGCCACGATATTCTGGTCTCTGACACAGGGCGCATCGGGGGCTGGACCGCCGCCCGTCGCCTTACGACAAACACGCATGGCACCGGATGCACCCTGTCCTCTGCCATCACCGCCGGGCTCGCCAAAGGGCTGAGACTGCAGGTCGCGGTGGATCAGGCGCACAGCTATCTGCAAGCGGCCATCGCCGAGGCCGACGGGTTGCAGGTGGGGCAGGGCCATGGACCCGTGCATCATTTCCATCCTTTCTGGCCCGCCTCCCATGGGGGTGCCTGAACCATGACCACCTATTCCGTCATCGGCGCCGGGGTGGCCGGGCTTGCAGTGGCCAGCGAGCTTGTGACCCGTGGGGCCAAAGTCCAGGTGTTTGACGCCTCTGGCCCTCCCGGTCCGCACGGCTGTTCGTGGTGGGCAGGCGGGATGCTTGCGCCGTGGTGCGAATATGAAAATGCCGAAGAACCGGTGCTGCGGCTGGGGCAGCTGGCTATTGATTGGTGGGCCAGCAGAACCACGGTCACGCGAAATGGCACGTTGGTGGTGGCAGGTCGCCGTGATCTGCCGGATCTGCGCCGTTTTGCCCGCCGCACCGAAGGGTTCCGCGAACTTGGCCCAGAGCTGACTGAGCTGGAACCAGAACTGCCCGGCTTTTCAAAAGCGCTGTTTTTTGCTGACGAGGCCCATCTGGATCCTCGCCAGGCCCTGCAAGATCTATATCGGGCCCTGCTCGACAACGGGGTCGAATTTCACAAGAAACTCGCCCCGACGCAATTGGAAAACGCAATTGACTGCAGAGGCTTACACGCAAGAGACACATTGCATGACCTACGCGGTGTCAAAGGCGAGATGCTGGTGCTCCGCTGCCCGGATGTAACGCTGCACCGCCCGGTGCGGCTGCTCCATCCTCGCATCCCGCTTTACATCGTGCCGCGCGGCGGAGGGATCTACATGCTGGGCGCAACTTCAATCGAAAGCGAAGACAGCAGCCGGATCACCGCGCGCTCGATGCTGGAACTCCTCAGCGCGGCTTATGCATTAAACCCGGCTTTTGGGGAAGCGGAGGTGCTGGAAATCGGCGTCGATTTGCGGCCCGCCTTTCCTGACAACCTGCCGCGCATCCGCCGGTTGGGACATACAATTTATGCCAATGGGCTTTACCGCCATGGCTATCTTCTGGCCCCGGCATTGGCCCGTGGTGTGGCGGATTTGGCGCTAGAAAACAAACATTCGGAGATGGTTGATGAAGATCGTGCTTAACGGTGCGCCGCGCGAGGTCGTGGCCACCACCCTGTCTGATGTGCTGCATGAATGTGGCCTGACTGGCACCCTCGCCACGGCGGTGAACGAAGATTTTGTGCCGGCAAACCTGCGCGACAGCCACAGCCTGCACGATGGCGATCGGGTTGAAGTTGTTGCACCGATGCAGGGGGGCTGAAAATGGCGCGCTTTTATGGCACCGAACTGCCCAACCCGCTGATGTTAGGCACAGCCCAATACCCAAGCCCGTCGATACTTGAACAGGCATTTCGTGAAAGCGCAGCAGGCGTGGCGACTGTGTCACTGCGCCGCGAAGGGGCAGGCGGTACGGGGCAGGCCTTTTGGCAGGTGGTTCAGGATCTTGGCGTGATGATCCTGCCCAATACGGCTGGCTGTCATACGGTGAAAGAGGCGGTGACCACTGCTCATATGGCGCGCGAAGTGTTTGGCACGCCTTGGATCAAGCTTGAGCTCATTGGTCATACCGACAGCCTGCAGCCGGATGTATTTGGGCTGGTTGAAGCGGCGCGAATCCTCAGTGACGACGGGTTTCAGGTGTTCCCCTACACCACCGATGATCTGATTGTTGGCGAGCGGCTGCTGGCGGCCGGGTGTGAGGTGTTGATGCCCTGGGGTGCGCCGATCGGATCGGGCAGGGGCCTGAACAATGAATACGCGCTGCGCGCCATGCGGGCGGAATTTCCCGAGGTGCCTTTGGTGGTGGATGCGGGCATTGGCCTGCCCAGTCATGCGGCCCATGCGATGGAACTGGGCTATGACGCGGTGCTGCTAAACACCGCCGTCGCGCGCGCCGGTGACCCGGTGGCGATGGCCCGGGCAATGATGCGCGGCGTCGAAGCCGGGCAGTTGGCCTTTCAGGCAGACCCGATCGAAGCCCGTGATATGGCAGAAGCCTCAACCCCAGTGATCGGGAGGGCCTTTTTGTCATGATTTTGGATCGCTTTTACCCGATTTTTGACCATGTGGACTGGCTGCCACGGGTGGTGCCTTTGGGGGTGAAACTGGTGCAGCTGCGCCTCAAGGATCTGCCCGAGGATGTGGTGCGGGCACAGATCGCACGGGGGCGGGATCTGTGTCGTCAGCATGGCGTGGTGCTTGTCATCAACGATCATTGGCAGGCGGCAATGGATCTGGGCTGCGACTGGATCCACCTTGGTCAGGAAGACCTGGACGCCGCCGATCTTGGCGCGATCCGCAAGGCCGGGCTGAAACTTGGCGTTTCCACCCATGATGATGATGAACTGGAGCGGGTGTTGGCGATGGACCCGGATTATGTGGCCCTCGGCCCGGTTTATCCGACCATCCTCAAGAAAATGAAATGGCATCAGCAGGGCCTGCCGCGGGTCACCGAATGGAAGGCGCGGGTGGGGGATATTCCGCTGGTGGGCATTGGCGGCATGTCCGTGGAACGCGCGCCCGGCGTATTTGACGCGGGGGCGGATATCGTCTCAGCAGTGACGGATATCACGCTGAACGCTGACCCTGAAACGCGGGTGCGCCAATGGATTGAGGCCACGCGATGAACCGCTACGCGCGTCAGATGCAACTGCCCGAAGTCGGCGAAGCGGGGCAGCGCCTTTTGGCCAGGGCGCGGGTTCTGGTCGTGGGCTGTGGCGGGCTGGCGGCCCCGGCGCTGCCGTTGCTTGCAGGGGCAGGGGTCGGGCAATTGACGCTGGTCGATGGCGACCGGGTGGACCCGACGAACCTGCATCGCCAGACATTGTTCACCGAGGCTGATCAGGGGCGTCTCAAGGTCGAGGTGGCCGCCGAACGTTGCGCCGCGCTGAATTCCGAGGTTGCGATCCGCGCCATCCCACTCAGGTTAACCCCCGCCACGGCACCCGACCTCATGCGCCATGCCGATCTGGTGCTGGACTGCGCTGACAGCTATGCGGTGAGCTATATCCTCAGCGACCGCTGCCGGATCGATAAACGCCCGCTGATCAGCGCCTCGGTGCTGGGAGTGCGCGGGTATGTCGGTGGATTTTGCGACCGGGCACCCTCGTTGCGTGCGGTCTTCCCCGAGGCCCCAAACAGTGGAGCAAGCTGCGCCACAGACGGTGTTCTGGGTCCAGTTGTGGGAACCATCGGCGCGATGCAGGCCCAGATGGCGCTGTCCGTTCTACTTGGGCTGACCCCCTCGCCGTTGGGCCAGATGGTGCAGTTTGACGGAACCACGTTTCGCAGCAGCTCATTTCGGTTTGATACCGCGCCTGAACCCAAACAAAGGCTGTTCTTTACCACCCGCGCGACCTTGGGATAGGGATCTGATTATTGATCTGCGCGGGCCGGAAGAAGCGCCCGCGCCCCTGCACCCCGATGCCATCCGACGGCCCCCAGACACTTTGACCCCCGATGCGCTGAAGACCCTCAGGGCCGCCTCGGATCAACGCCTTGTGCTGTGCTGTGCCACAGGACTGCGCGCCTGGAGGGTGGCGGATGAGATCAAAGACATTTGGCCGGGCGAGATTGCCCTTGTCGCGGCCTCGGCTTCATGACGAACTGGAAGGAAACCCTCATGAAATATATGTTGACCGCATTGGCGCTGCTTGCTGCCACCCCAGCGATGGCGGCGGATAAGATGACCGTTCTGCTGGATTGGTTCATCAACCCGGATCACGGCCCGATCATCATTGCTGAGGAAAATGGCTATTTCGCCGAACAAGGTCTGGAGGTCGAAATTATCCCCCCGCAGATCCTTCCGCCCCGCCGCGTCTGGTGGCCGCCGGTCAGGCAGATCTGGCAGTGTCATACCAGCCGCAGCTGCATTTGCAGATCCACGAAGGGCTGCCGCTGAAACGGGTCGGCACGCTGGTGGCAACGCCACTCAATTGTCTGCTTGCGTTGAAAGATGGCCCGATCCAATCGCCTGCGGATCTGAAGGGCAAGAAGGTCGGGTTCTCGGTGGCTGGCGTGGAAGAGGCTGTTCTGGGCGCGGTTCTGGGCAATCACGGGGTGACGGTTGACGAGATCGAAATGATCAACGTGAACTTCTCGTTGTCGCCTTCGCTGATGTCCGGGCAGGTGGATGCCGTCATCGGCGCATTCCGCAATTTTGAACTGAACCAGATGGATATCGAAGGAGTCGCGGGCCGTTGTTTCTATATCGAAGAGGAAGGTGTGCCGTCATATGACGAGCTGATTTACGTGGCCAACCCCGAACAGATGGACGCCGAAAAAGTGGCGCGTTTCCTGGCTGCCACCGAAAAGGCCACGCAATTCATCGTCAACAACCCACAAAAAAGCTGGGAAATTTTTGCAGCCACTTCACCCGAGTTGCAAGACGAGCTGAACGCCCGTGCATGGGTCGACACCCTGCCGCGTTTTGCGCTGCGCCCCGCCGGGTTTGATGCCGGACGGTATGCGCGGTTCGAGGCGTTCCTGAAAGACAGCGGCATGATCGACAGCCTGAACCCGGTGGACGCGATCACCATCGATGTGACCGCGAAATGAGCGGCGAATACGGCCGTGCCTTCGCGCTGATGCGTGAACAGGCAGACGAGGCATGGCGGGAGTATACCCGCCATGCTTTCGTCGAAGGGATGAAAGATGGCAGCCTGCCGCGTGCGGCGTTTCTGCATTACCTGCGCCAGGATTACGTGTTCCTGGTGCATTTCTCGCGCGCCTGGGCGTTGGCAGTGGTCAAGTCGGAAACCCACGCCGAAATGCTGGCGGCATCCCGCACGGTGAACGGGCTGATCAGCGAAGAGATGCAGCTGCATATTGGTATCTGCGAAGCGGCAGGCATTTCTCAGGACGCGCTGTTTGCCACTGCGGAACGGGCGGAAAACCTCGCCTACACCCGCTTTGTGCTTGAAGCAGGGTATAGCGGGGATCTGCTGGATCTGCTGGCCGCGCTTGCCCCCTGTGTGATGGGCTATGGCGAAATCGGTCGCCGGTTGTCGGCTGAGGCAAGCTCTGACGTCTACGCTGATTGGATCGCCACCTATGCGGGCGAAGAGTATCAAGGGGCATGCCATGCAGTTGGCGCGCTGATGGACAGTGCATTTGCGCGCCGGATTGGCGATGATTATGAGGCCTCTCCGCGTTGGGACCGATTGTGCAAGACATTTCGCACCGCCACAGAGCTTGAGGTGAATTTCTGGCAAATGGGCCTGACCCCATGAAGAATGCCGCCGTGGCACAACCCACCGTTACCGCGCCGGGTGTCACGGTAAATGGCTCTGCTAGTATTGATGGGCCCCGTTGTTTGCGCCATTGACGCTGAGCTTGCATCCCGGCCAGTGGACCTGCCTTTTGGGCGGGTCCGGGGTTGGGAAATCCACGATCCTGAGGCTGATCAGCGGGCTGTCAACCGGGGCCGATTTCGACGGCACGGTTGTCGCATCAGATGGGCGGGATATCTTAGATCGTGTGGCCTATATGGCGCAGGATGACCTGCTTTTGCCTTGGGCTAGCGTGGCGCAAAATATCATGCTTGGCGCGCGGTTGCGCGGGCAGGGGACGGATC
>JQGR01000031.1_pt1 | contig 28402 bp, 29 predicted proteins | sample 210181 | NCBI WGS metagenome assembly JQGR01 (sample SAMN02928655, study PRJNA255238) | bioreactor metagenome | biome: continuous culture; feature: L-culture metagenome assembled contigs; material: continuous culture biomass; isolation source: continuous culture inoculated with microbial biomass... | reverse complement strand
ATGTCGCACACCAAAGGCGCGGCGCATGATCAACCAGGCAATAACCGACACCGCGCCGAATATCACCAGGAGCGCCGGCAGTCCGATTGACGGCCCCACCAACGCAAGGAGCGCCACCACAGCCGCACCCACCGCAAAGCCCAGAAAGACAAATCCGGGCACCAGGATCTCAAGGATCACAAGGCCAATGGCCGCTGCGGCCCAGATCCACCATTCATGCCAGAGCATCACGATTTTCCTTTCAGCATATTGAACGCATCGCCAAAAGCATCCAGCGCATTGGCGGGCAGAAGCACGGTCTGTTTGCCTGCACCCTTGCCAACAACCGTCAGCGCCTCGACCTGTTTCAGAGCCACCTGATATTGCGCCGCCTCGATGCCGTTTTCCTTGATCGCCTTGGCGACAACCTGGGTGGCATAAGCTTCTGCATCTGCCGAGATCCGGCGGGCTTTGGCGGTCTGTTCCGCGGCATAAAGCTCTGCATCCGCGTTCAATTCCACCGCACGGCGCTGACCTTCAGCCTCAGTCACCTGCGCGCGACGGGCGCGTTCGGCATTCAGCTGCTGCAACATCGCTTCGCGGGTCGCCGCATCAAGGTTCACGTCAAGGATTTCAGCCCGGGTCACTTCAATGCCCCAGTCATCCACGGCTTCGGCCACCTGCAATTTGATCTTCGAAATCAACTGCTGACGGTTTGACTGCACCTCATCAAGTTCCATCTCACCGATGCCAGCGCGCACGATCCCTGCCACAGTGGTGGCAATCGCCGCATCCACATCGCGGATCCGGTAGACCGTCTTTTCCGGCTCAAGAATGCGGTAAAACACCGAGGTTTCAACCTGCACCAGAACGTTGTCCGAGGTGATCGCATCTTGCGAATTGGTTGGCAGCTGGCGTTCAAGAATCGACACCTTGTGGCGCACCACGTCAAGAAACGGCACTAGGAAATTGATCCCCGGCCCAAGGACCGTTTGCAGGCGGCCAAACCGCTCGACCACAAATTTCTGGCTTTGCGGAACGATTTTGACGCCCTTAAGGACGGTCAAGACCAAGAATGCCGCCAAAACCAACAGCACAATATTGCCGCCGCTCAGCCCTGCCAGTAGATCATCCATAATATCCCTCATTCATTTTAAAAGGTTCAATTTCCACAACATATGGGGGTATCACAGGCAAATTTCAACGTCTGGATGTAGCCCCCCGGCAAAAACCAAACAGAATTTATCGGAATTGTTCCCCTTTCACCCCATAATCCGCTGCGGTAGGATCTGACCATGCCCAGCCTGTGCCGATCCTGCCTGACCATGATTGAAACCGAGCCCGCGCCCCGGCGCTGCCCGGCCTGTCGCAGCCCGCGCATCTTGTCCCATCCAGAGCTGTTTGATCTCACCATCGCCCACATGGATTGCGATGCGTTTTATGCCTCGGTCGAGAAACGCGATAACCCCGAGCTGGCCGACAAGCCCGTAATCATCGGCGGGGGGCGCCGCGGGGTGGTCTCCACCGCCTGTTACGTGGCGCGCATACGCGGGGTGCGCTCAGCGATGCCGATGTTTCAGGCGCTGAAACTGTGCCCCGATGCAGTGGTGATCAAACCACGCGGCAGCCATTATGCCACTGTGTCAAAGCAGATCCGCACGATGATGGATGCGCTGACCCCCTCGATTGAACCTTTGTCGTTGGACGAGGCTTTTCTGGATATGACCGGCACCGCCAAGCTGCATGGCAAACCACCCGCGGTGATGCTGGCCGGGCTGGTGAAACAGATGAAAGACGAGCTGGGTCTGACCGGCTCGATTGGGCTCAGCCACAACAAATTCCTCGCCAAAGTGGCTTCCGACCTCGACAAGCCACGGGGGTTTTCGGTGATCGGCAAGGAAGAAACCATGGAATTCCTGCACGACAAACCGGTGCGGATGATTTGGGGCGTGGGGCCGGCCGCACAGGCCCAGCTGGACCGCGCGGGCATCCGCACATTCACCGACTTGCTGCGCTGGGATCAGGCGATCTGGTGGCGCGGTTCGGGCAATGGGGTGCGGCTTTATCACCTGGCACGTGGAGAAGACCGGCGTCGTGTCTCCGCCCATGCCCCGGTGAAATCCATTTCCAAGGAAACCACATTTTTTGAGGATACCGGGTCGCTTGACCTTTTGGATGGGCATCTGTGGCGGCTGGCAGAACAGGTGTCGGACCGGGCCAAGGCCAAAGGCAAGGCCGGGCGCGTGGTTACCCTGAAACTGAAACGCGCCAATCACGCCGGTCTGACCCGGCGGGTCAGCCTTGGCGACAGCACACAATCCACCGACCGGATCTACCGCACCGCCCGCCCCTTGTTAGACAAGGCCTTAAGCGAAGGGCCGTTTCGACTGATTGGCGTCGGGATCAGCGATCTGGTCGGCGCCGAGGGCGCCGATTTGACCGACGACCTTCTGGACCCTCAGGCGGCCCAACGTCGCGCTGCGGAAAAAGCTACTGACGACATTAGGGCACGTTTTGGTAAGGATCTGATCGTGAAGGGGCGCGCGCTGCGCAAGTGAAGCCTGTTCGCCAGCTTGTTATTCAGCCGCCAGACGCTCTGACGCCCGTCCGATCTTGCAGATCAACTGCGCAGCCTTCCCCAGCCGCGCCTTAATCTCGTCAAACTGCCCATTGGGCCGCACCTGCGCCTCGTTCATATAAAGCGACCGGTCAATTTCCACCTGCACCACGTGCTGATCATAGGTCGGGCGGCCATAATGCTGGGTAATATAGGCCCCGGCAAACGGCGTGTTTCGTGCCACGGTGAACCCCTGTGCCTCAAAGGCGGCGGCCACCTGATCGCTGACCGTACTGCTGGCAGACGCCCCATGACGATCCCCCAGCACAATCTCGGGGCGGGTGCCTGTGCGGCTGACATTGCGCACCGCTTCATGCGGCATCGAGTGGCAATCAATCAGCACCGCCTGCCCAAAGCGCTTCAGGCTTTCATCCAGCAAAGCCTGAAGTCGGTTGTGATAGGGAAACCAGACCTGCGCCAGACGGCGCTGCGCTTCATTCAGGCTTATTTTGCCGCGATAAATCGGCCGCGCGCCTGCAACAACCCGGGGAATGACCCCCAACCCGGAAGAAATCCGTGCATTCATCCCTTGCCTGCGAATCCCACGCACCAATGCGGGATCAAGTTCTTCTGCGCCGCGGTTGAGATCCACATAGGCGCGCGGCGCATTGGCGGTAAGCAAAGGCGCACCGAAGCGCGGCACATCGGCAAACAGCATGTCGACATAGGCATCTTCTGACGAGCGGATCATCAGCCGGTCCAGCACCGAACTTTGCACAAACGCCAGATCATAGACCCGCCCGGAATGGGGCGACGCAAAGACAACACTGGTCTGCCTGTTGTCTGGCGTATATAGCGCATAGGGGGCGTTTTTCATAATCACTCGCATCAACTCTACTGTCTTTCATATAAAGGCAAAAAAACTCTCACCAAAAGCCCTTGCGTCCCTTGCCGACTCCTTTTATAGGAACGGGACCGGCGCGGAATTCCCGCGTTGTGTTGTTTGAGATGGGGTGTATGCCTTGTTTTGGATAGAAATTCGGGGGCGATTAGCTCAGCGGTAGAGCACTTCGTTGACATCGAAGGGGTCACTGGTTCGATCCCAGTATCGCCCACCATGAACCGCCCGCACCAGCGATTGGGAGTTTCCCGGAAACTGGTGCAGGTAAATGAAGCACAAGGCGCAATCCGCAGCGCCGCGTTGAAGGAGATAGGACATGAAAGTTCGTAACTCACTCCGCTCGCTGAAAAACCGCCACCGCGATTGTCGCGTGGTGCGCCGCAAAGGCCGCGTTTATGTAATCAACAAAACGCAGCGCCGCTTCAAAGCTCGCCAGGGTTAATCCCGGAGTTTTGGCATCAGCCAAGCGATTTAAAAGGCCGTCCTTCTGGGCGGCTTTTTCTTTTGGGATGGGGATGGTGCTTAGGATACTTTTGCGCACACGCAGACATACAACAAAGGGGCTTTGCCCCTCGCGAGGCAAGCTCGCTCACCCCAAGGTATTTTGAGCAAGAAAAAGGGCGCGCGCAAAAAAGAGGGCCGAGACAAAGCTCGGCCCAGTTCATCAGGAGGAAGAAGTTACCTGACGGGGATCTGTCATACGGGGCGGCACAGCTGTTGTGGCACCGCACCCGAATATGTCTTGGCGCGGATCAGTCGTAAACGCGCTGGTCGTCGATCACCTTGCCATCATTGGGCAAGCTGCCCTTTGCGACCAGTTCAACCTTGCCCTTGAGCTTCAGCGTATCGGCCACGGATTTGGCAAAGGGCGTGGGGTCGGTGGCATCGGTTTCCACCTGCACGGTCATGGCGTCCATCTCACCTTCGCGGGTGGCGATGACACGGGCCTTGGCGATCTCGGCGTGTTTGGACACGAAGTCGGCCACCTGTTCGGGACGCACAAACATGCCCTTGATCTTGGCAGTCTGATCGGCGCGACCCATCCAGCCTTTGATGCGCATGTTGCTGCGGCCACAGGGGCTTTCACCGGCCATGGCAGCCGAAAGATCTCCGGTTGCAAAGCGGATGAGCGGATAGTCGGGGTTGAGCGTGGTCACAACCACTTCGCCCACCTCACCAGGCGCAACGGGATCACCGGTGCCGGGGCGAACGATTTCAACGATTACGCCTTCATCCACGATCATCCCATCCATCGCAGCCGATTCGTAGGCCACATTGCCGAGGTCGGCGGTGGCATAGCTTTGCAGGCAGGTGATGCCGCGATCGGCATATTCCTGACGCAGGCTGGGAAACAGCGCCCCCCACCCACGGCGGCCTTGGTGATCTGGAGCTTGATCCCGTCCGCATCGGCGCGATCCAGAATGATCTTCAGGTAATCCGGCGTGCCTGCATAGGCAGTGGTGCCGATGTCAGCGGCAGCACGGACCTGCAGTTCGGTCTGCCCCACACCCGCAGGCACCACGGCGGCCCCCACGGCGCGTGCACCGTTTTCAAAGATCATGCCCGCGGGGGTCAGGTGGTAGCCAAAGCAGTTTTGCACAATATCGCCCTCGCCAATGCCGCAAGCATTGAGAAACCGACCCATGCGCCACCAGTCATGGCCCACGCCGCCGGGTTCGTAGATCGGACCGGGCGACTGGAAGATATGGGCAAATTTGTGGGTCGGCAGGGCCGCATAGCCCCCAAGCGGGCCATCAGCAGCCTGTGATTTGCCGATTTCGGATTTGCGCAACACCGGCAGCGCGGCCAGATCAGCCACGGATGTGATCTGCGCGGCATCCACCCCCCTGAGGCTTTCGCCATAGCCTGCGAGGGCCTGTGCGCGGGCGATTTGTTCCGGCAGCGCAGCCGCCAAAGCAGCGGCGCGTTCATCCGCGGAACGGGTTTCCAGCGCGTCAAAATACTGGGACATGAGTGAAACCTCTTGTCTGAGCTGGCATCCGCCAGCAATGCGAAACTTGTAAGGTGGTGTTGGCGGCGGTTAAGCCAGCCAACGCTTACGACGGCGGTACGAGCGCACGTCACGGAAGCTCTTGCGACCTTCATCGGACATGCCGAGGTAGAATTCTTTCACGTCCGGGTTTTCGCGCAGTTCGGCCGCAGGGCCGTCCATCACGATGCGGCCGTTTTCCAGAATGTAACCGTAGTGGGCATAGCGCAGCGCCACATTGGTGTTCTGTTCGGCCAGAAGGAAGGTCACGCCTTCTTTCTCATTCACTTCTTTCACAATCTCAAAGATCTGTTCCACCAACTGCGGGGCCAGACCCATCGAGGGTTCATCAAGCAAGATCATATCCGGGCGCGACATCAGCGCGCGGCCCATGGCCACCATCTGCTGTTCCCCGCCCGAGGTATAGCCAGCCTGCGATTTGCGACGCTCTCTCAGGCGTGGGAAGTAATTATAGACCATTTCCAGATCTTTCTGGATTTCCGCCTTGCCGTCGGTGCGGGTATAGGCGCCGGTCAGCAGGTTTTCTTCGACGGTCAGGTGTTCGAAACAATGGCGGCCCTCCATCACCTGAATGACCCCGCGCTTCACCAGCGCAGCCGGGTTCAATTCGGCAATGTTTTCGCCTTTGTGGTCGATGGTGCCTTTGGTCACTTCGCCCGTTCTGCCTGCAGCAGGTTGGAAATGGCCTTGAGCGTGGTGGTTTTACCTGCACCGTTCCCGCCCAGTAGCGCAGTGATGCCACCTTTCGGGACCGAGAGGCTTACACCTTTCAGGACGAGGATCACGTGATTGTAGATCACCTCGATATTATTGACCTCGAGCAGGTTCTCTTGGTTGTTCGCGGCGTCCAGCATGATTGGTCGTCCTTCACGTAGTCGTTCCTGGGATGGTCCGGGCCTGGCGGCCCGAACCTTTCGCCTAAGGCTGCTTAGTTGCAGCGCTCAGCGATTTTGTTTTCAGCAGCGTATGCCATCGAGTCGGCGTCGATCAGCGGCTGGATCACATCCATGTCCGACGGACCGAAGTCAGAGATCATCGACCATTTGCCGGCGGCTGCGTCCCACTGGGTGATCGCAGCAGTCCCCGGACCACCGTGGTTTTCACAGGAGACCTTGAAGGAGGGGCCGAAACCTGCCATGCCCAGCTCTTTCATGCGGGCATCGGTGATTTCCAGCTGCTCCAGACCGTCACGCATCTGACCCGAGGTGATGTCTTTCACGCCGTGGACTTCCTGCGCAGTGCGGGCAGCTTCGGCCAGCATCATCGCAGCGTAAACACCACGGTTGTAGATCACGGTACCAACGTTGTCGCCGTTACCGGCGGCTTTGCCTGCATCCACAACATACTTCTGGATGTCGCCAAACACCGGATAGTCGGAACCCACACCGTGGAAAGCCACAGCCTTATAGCCGTTGGCGGCTTCGCCAGCCGGTTTCACGTCGTGCTCAGCACCCGACCACCAAACGCCGATCATATTTTCCAGCGGGAAGCGGATGTTGCCAGCTTCCTGAATGGCAACCTGGTTCATCACGCCCCAGCCCCAGAACACAACATAGTCCGGACGCTCGCGACGGATTTGCAGCCACTGCGATTTCTGTTCCTGACCCGGGTAGTCAACCGGGATCGCCGAGAAGTCAAAACCGTGCTTTTCTGACAGTTTGGTCAGGGTCGGGATCGGCTCTTTACCGTACGCACCGTTGAAGTGCAGCAAGATCACTTTCTTACCGTTCAAGTCACCGCCGTTGATGTCGAGCAGGTGGTTCACAGCAGCAGACGCGCCGTTCCAGTAGTTGGCCGGATAGTTGAACACGTGGCTGAACACTTTGCCGTTGGCAGCCGAGGTACGGCCGTAACCCGGGGTGTAAAGCGGGATGTCATCTGCGGTCGCTTTGGGGATCAGCTGATAGGTGATGCCGGTCGACAGCGGGTTATAGGCAAGAGCACCCTCACCTTTGGTGGCCTCGTAGCATTCCACACCTTTTTCGGTGTTATAGGCGGTTTCACACTCGGGTACGGCAATCTTCACGCCACCAACACCACCGTCACGCTCGTTAAGCAGGGTCATGTAGTCGGCAAAACCGTCAGCATAAGGAATACCGCCGGCGGCGAAGGGGCCGGTGCGATAGCTCAGCGACGGGAAAACCAGATCGGCCATCGCCGGTGCGCCTACCATCAGCGCGGCAACAGACGCCGCTGCAACTTTCGAGAATTTCATTTGCTTCCTCCCTAGATTAGCAAAAATTCGTGCCCGTTGTGGGTCACTTTGGTTAGGATCCCCCGACCCGCTCCTCATGGATCGGGAGATCTGTTCTTATGTCCCCGTCAGGGCCTTCCGCTAAGTGCGGATCCCTTAGTGAGGGAACGGCCACAGACGCAGTTTCTCTTTTGTCAGGCGCCACAATTGTGCCAGACCATGCGGTTCCAAGATCAAGAAGACCACAATCAGGCCACCAACAATCATGAATTCAAAATGGGCTGCCAGATCGGTCGGCCATCCCATGGCCCCCACCAGCACGTTCTTCAGAAGAACCGGCATCAGCACCATGAAGGCCGCACCTGCAAAGGCGCCGAAGATCGAACCCAGACCACCGATGATGATCATGAAGAGGATCAGGAACGATTTGGAGATCCCAAAGCTCTCGCCTGCCTCAACGGCACCAAGGTAGACCGAGAAGAACAGCGCACCCGCCACACCGACAAAGAACGAGCTGACGGCGAAGGCGGACATTTTGGCCATCAAAGGGTTCACCCCGATGATCTCGGCTGCGATGTCCATGTCGCGGATGCCCATCCATTTACGGCCGGTCATGCCACGGGTCAGGTTGCGCGCAACCCAGGCCAGCACCACCAGGAACACCAGACAGATCAGGTATTTCGCCCAGGCTTCGGTGTTGGGGCCGGTCACGATCACACCCAGCACCGAGCGTTCCGGTGCGTTGATCTGGCCCGATGCCGAGTAGTTGTAGAACCACGGCACCTTGTTAAAGAGCCACACAAGGAAGAACTGCGAGGCAAGCGTGGCCACAGCAAGGTAGAACCCCTTGATGCGCAGCGACGGAAGCCCAAACAGCACGCCAACAACGGCAGTGATCCCACCCGCAAGCAGAACATGGATGACGATGCTTACTTCCGGAAAGGCAACCATCAGCTTGTAGCAGGCATAAGCCCCCACCGCCATGAACCCCCCGGTGCCAAGCGACACCTGACCCGCATAACCGGTCAGAATGTTCAGCCCGAGTGCGGCAATCGCGTAGATAAAGAAGGGGGCAAAGATCGAGTTGACCCAGTAGTCATTCACGATGAACGGAACGACCAGGAAGGCAACTGCCAGTGCGACCCAATAGCCAGCCCGGTCCAAGCGGATCGGAAAGGTCTGGTTGTCGTCTTGGTAGGACGTTTTGAAATCACCAGCTTCGCGGTAAAACATTGATCAGACCCTTTCGATGATTTTTTCGCCGAACAGGCCTTGCGGCCGGAAGATAAGGAAGACGAGCGCAAGAACGTAGGCGAACCAGTTCTGCGTCGCGCCACCGATCAGCGGACCAATGGCAAATTCGAAAAGCTGTTCACCCACACCGATGATCAGACCGCCAATAATGGCGCCCGGGATCGAGGTGAAGCCGCCCAGCATCAACACCGGCAGGGCCTTCAGCGCAATCAGCGACAGCGAGAACTGCACACCGGATTTTGCACCCCACATGATGCCAGCCACCAGCGCCACAAAGCCTGCAATCGACCAGACAAGAACCCAGATGAAGCGCAGCGAGATACCGACCGACAAAGCTGCCGAGTGGTCATCCGCCACAGCGCGCAGCGCCCGGCCTTGTTTGGAGTATTGCGAGAAGATGGTCAGTGCTGCCACCAGAAGGGCCGCAATGATCGCCGCAACGATATCGAGGTTGTCGATGAAGAACCCGTAGCCAAGCCAGTTGTAGGTCACGCTGTCGATGGTTTCGTTCAGACCGGTCGGCAGACCCACGTCCAGCTTCTTGATCTCGGAACCCCACATGATGTCCCCGAAACCCTCCATGAAATAGGCCAGACCAATGGTCGCCATAAACAGGATGATGTCAGGTTGACCCACAAGGTGCTTGAGGATGTAGCGCTCGACCACCCAGGCAAAGCCCACCATCACACCGGCGGCAAGGATAATGGCGATGAACGCCGGCACATGCCATGGGAAGTGGTGGATCTCGGTGCCGAAAATCGCGTTGATCAGATGCGAAAAGGGCACCTGACCGTTTTGAATACCCACCAGCGTCATGGCCGCAAACAGCGCCATCACACCCTGAGCGTAGTTGAAGATACCGGATGCCTTGAAAATCAAGACAAATCCCAGCGCGACGAGAGCGTAAAGAACCCCGGCCATCAGGCCGTTAAGGGTGACTTCCGCTGCAAAGAGCAATTGTTCAGACATGTCTCCCCCCTTAATCGTGTGCCACGCCGAGATAGGCGTCGATCACATCCTGGTTGTTGCGCACCTCGTCCGGGGTGCCGTCACCAATTTTCTTACCGTAATCCATCACAACCACGCGGTCGGACAGGTCCATTACAACGCCCATATCGTGTTCAATAAGCGCGATGGTGGTGCCGAACTCGTCATTCATGTCGAGAATAAAGCGGGACATGTCCTCTTTTTCCTCAACGTTCATGCCGGCCATCGGCTCATCAAGCAAAAGAAGCGACGGTTCAGCCGCCAGCGCACGCGCCAGCTCAACCCGCTTTTTCAGACCATACGGCAGACGCCCCACCGGGGTTTTGCGGATGTGCTGAATTTCCAGAAAGTCGATGACTTTTTCACAAACTTCACGGTTGGCCAGTTCTTCGCGCTCGGCCGCACCTTTCCAGATCGCTTGCTGGAAGATGTTTGCCTTCATGTTGTTCAGGCGGCCGGTCATGATGTTGTCCAGCACGGTCATCCCGTCAAACAAAGCGATGTTCTGGAAGGTCCGGGCCAGGCCCTGCTGCGCCACCTGATAAGGGCGCATCGGCGGGCGTTTCGACCCACGGAACCAAACTTCACCTTCCTGCGGCTTATAAAAGCCCGAGATGACGTTCAGCATCGAGGATTTCCCCGCGCCGTTCGGGCCGATGATCGCACGGATCTCGCCTTCGCGGATGTTAAAGCTGATGTCCTTGATCGCGACCACACCGCCAAACCGCAGCGTGATGTTTTTCAGGTCCATAACCACCGGGCCAATGGTGCGCCCGTCTTCGGTGACGTAGCTGTCGGCGTTCATATCTAAGCTCATTCTGCCGCGACCCCCTGCGCTTGACCCTGTTTGGTGCCAACCACTGCCGCATCGCGGATTTCCAGGGTGGCGTTGATCGAACCCTTACGGCCGTCCTCATAGGTGACCTCGGTCTCGATGTATTGCTCGTGCTTGCCACCATAAAGCGCATCGATCAGCGGAGCATATTTCTCCTCGACCACCTTGCGGCGCACTTTCCGTGTGCGGGTCATTTCCCCGTCATCCGCGTCCAACTCCTTGTGCAGAATCAGGAAGCGATGGATCTGACAGCCAGAAAGCATATCGTCCTCGGCAACAGATTTGTTCACCGTTTCAACATGTTCCTGAATGGTGGAAACCACTTCCGGGTGGCCGGCCAGCTCTTGGTAAGACGCGTAAGCAACGTTGTTACGTTCCGCCCAGTTGCCCACTGCGGTCAGGTCAATGTTGATAAACGCAGTACACATGTCGCGCTCGTTCCCAAACACAACCACTTCCAGAATATCCGGGTAGAACTTGAGTTTGTTTTCAACATATTTCGGAGCGAACATGGCGCCATCGGCCATTTTGCCAACGTCTTTGGCACGGTCGATGATCCGCAGGTGACCGTTCTTCTTGTCAAAGAAACCAGCGTCACCAGTCGCCACCCAACCCTCGGGGTCTTTGGTGTCCGCAGTGCTTTCCGGGTTGTTGTAGTATTCCACAAACGTGCCCGGGCTGCGGTAAAAGATTTCGCCGTTATCCGCCAGCTTGATCTCAACACCCGGTGCCGGAACACCCACGGTGTCATTGCGCACTTCGCCATCAGGCTGCACGGTGATGAACACGGTCGCTTCGGTCTGACCGTAAAGCTGTTTCAGGTTGATCCCCATCGAGCGGTAGAACTCGAAGATTTCCGGACCAATCGCTTCACCGGCGGTATATCCCACCCGGATGCGGCCAAAACCAAGCGTGTCTTTCAGCGGGCCATAAACCAGCACGTCGCCGCAACGATACTTGAAATAATCATGCAGTTTGCCGCGATACAGCTTCAGACCAATCGGGTCTTTTGCCTTGAAATGCTTGCGGGTTTCCAGCGGGTGACGCAGTTTGGTGAACCCAAGACGAATGGCGTTTTCCACCAGCGTCTCCACCGCAAAACCGATGCCCATTGCATAGCGGAAGCCATGGCGGATTTTCTGTTCCAGCGTGCGCTTCTCGGTGGTCACCTTGCGCTTCGGCATGCCGTATTTTTCACCGGCGCCTTGCTTGGCAAAATCCATGAAGTGGTGGAACAGGCCATATTTCAGGTCGCCACTGTCTTCCATACGGATCATCACGTTGGTCAGCTGCGTTTCAAACACGCGCGGCGGGGCGAAGTAATAGGTCGGCCCGATTTCGCGCAGGTCCGACATCAGCGTATCGGCGCTTTCCGGGCAGTTCACACAAAAACCCGACCACATCGCCTGACCAAGCGAGAAGATGAAGTCACCAACCATGCCATCGGCAGGTAAGCCAGAACATCTTCGCTGCCGCCCAGATTGTCGAACTCAGACGAGTTCTTGGCGCTTTCAACAATATTGCGGTTCGACAGAACCACGCCCTTCGGACGACCGGTGGTGCCCGAGGTGTAAAGCATCACACAGGTGCTGTCATAGGTCAGCTCAGCTTCGCGGGCCGCCATTTCTTCTTCGAAACGGGCGTGGGCCACACGGCCTTCTTCCTGAATGTCGTGATACCAGTGCAGATGACTGTGGTCATATTTACGCAGACCACGTTTGTCGAAATAGATCACATGTTCGATGCCATGGACCTTGTCCTGCACCTCGATCACCTTGTCGACCTGTTCCTGGTCGCCGCAGATCACGAAACGCGCGCCGCAGTTTTCCAGCACATATTCCATCTCGTCGGCAACAGCGTCCTGGTAAAGCGGCACCGGTACGGCACCCACTTTCTGTGCGGCCACCATACCCCAGTAATGGGCCGGGCGGTTGCGACCGATGATGGCGACGTGGTCACCCCGATTGATCCCAAGCGCCATCAGGCCCATGGCCAGATTCTGGATTTCCTCGGCAGCCTCTGCCCAGGTCCAGCTTTGCCAGATTCCGAATTCTTTTTCCCGATAGGCCGGGCGATTTCCAAATTCCTTCACGTTCCGCGCAAGTAGCGCCGGAATGGAAGCAAATGCGCCAGCTGCGGCTAATTCTTGTCCCAAATTTTCCTCCCACCGTCGGCATGTCCGACTTCGTACGTCAGGGGCCCTCTCCTAGGGCCCGGTTGCAGACGAATCTTTCCCCACAACCCTGACTAAAAAACTTCGCCGTCAAAGGTTTCGGCATTTTTTCCAAATCCTAACGAATTGTAACACCCTCATTAATCAAGGTTTCCCGGCCCAAACCCTTTTCTGCAAGGGCTTTCGGTGATAGCGAAAGCACAGAGGGGACCAAAATTCATGCCAAATAGCAAAGAAGCCACCGCCCTGACGCAGGCCGGATTGAACCTCATCCAGCAAGCGCTTTCTATCTATGATCGAAAGTTGCGGCTGGTGATCGGCAATCGCCAGTTCCAGGATATGTTCGATTTGCCCGACAGTCTGGTGCAGATCGGGGCCGAGTTCGGCGACACCATCCGCCATCTGGCAGAGCGTGGTGATTATGGTGCCGTGGGCAATATCGACGCCTTTGTGCAATCGCGTGTTGAACAGGCCAAAGCCTTTGTGCCGCATTATATCGAACGCACGCGGGCCAATGGCGCGGTGATCTCAGTTGAAGGCAACCCGTTGCCGCAGGGCGGTTGGGTCACGGTCTATACCGACATCACCCACATCAAACGCCAAGAACGCCTGCTGCGCGCACGGTCGGAAGAATTGTCCGATCAGGTACTGTCGCACACCGAAGAACTGGCGCAGACCAACCGCGCGCTGGCCTCGACCAACAAGGCGCTGGAAGAGACCAAACGAGAGCTGGTCGAGATGGAAAGCCGTACCCGCCTGACCGCCGAAATGATGCCCGCCCATATCGCGCGAATTGATCACGACCTGACCTACACCTTCTCAAATCGCCGGCTGGGAAAAGTCATTCCCGGTCGTCCCAATGACCTGTTTGGCCTGCACGCCTCTGAGGCCTTGGGCGATGAGGCCTACGGGCGAATTTCCCCGTATTTTCAACGGGCTTTCAAGGGCGAGGCCAATGTGTTTGAGTTCAGCCACGAAGGGTCCGGCCGCCGGATCCGCGTGGCCCTGACCCCGGACCGCGATGAGGCAACCGACGAAATCACCGGGATATATATCCTGTCGATGGACATCACCGAAGAAGCCCAGGCCCGCGCCGCCCTCGCCCAGACCCGAAAACGCGAATTGGCCGCCCAGCTGACCTCTGGCGTGGCGCATGATTTCTCCAACCTGCTGACCATCATTTTGGGGCTTCAATCCCGGCTTGGGCAGATGGCGATTGATGACAGCGCAAAAGAACTGGTGCAGGCCACCACAGCTGCGGTGCGCCGTGGCGGCACCCTGCTTGAGCGGATCGCATCCATATCTGGCAAACGCGAGGCGCATTTCGAATCCACCGATGTGCCTGACCTCCTCAAAGGCTTGGAAACATTGGCAAAACCAACCCTTCCAGATGGGGTAGAACTGGAGATCACCCACCGGGACATCGACGACCCCGTGGTCCTGGATGCCGGTGCGGTGCAAGATGGGCTGCTGAACCTCATCATCAATGCCACCCACGCCATTGGCGCCGGCCCCGGTCGGATCAGCCTTTCGGCCCGACCCATTCGCGAAACATGGGTAGAGTTTCGGGTGCAGGACACCGGGGCAGGGTTTTCGGACGAGGCGCTGGAACATGCGATGGATCCGTTTTTCACCACCAAAGGCGGTGACGGGTCCGGGCTGGGCCTGTCGATGGTGTATGATCAGACCACCGTGGCAGGTGGCCACATGAAGATCGCAAATGCCCCGGAAGGCGGCGCGGTGATCTCGATCCGCCTGCCGCTTCGCAAACCAGCCCGGCCAATTGCGCCGCGCCTTGTGCTGCTGATCGAAGACAACACCGACATCCGCGCCTCTGTGCGCACGATGCTGACCGAAATGGGCCATCAGGTGATCGAAGCGGTCTCGGCCGAAGAGGCGCTTGGCCTGATGACTTTGGACGGCATCGGGTTGATCCTGTCAGACGTGATCTTGGAAGGCGCACAGACCGGGCCCGAGTTTCTGCACGGATTGCGCGCCGCCGGGATTGATATTCCGAAACTTTTGATGACTTCCCTACCGTCAGAAGACCCCAGACGGGCAAAAGCAGGGTTCCCTGTTTTGCATAAGCCCTTTACCAAAGGGGAACTCGCCACGTTCCTGTCGCAGGAGGTCCGCACATGACACAGCCCCACAGTTCCCGCCCGATGATCGCCATCTTGGATGACGAGCCGGAAATCCGTCGGATGCTGTCAGATGCGCTGGAAGAGGCCGGGTTTCGCACCGCAAGCTTTGCCCGCGCCACCGAGTTTGAGGCGGCGCTGAACTCAATGGCGCCGGATGTCTGTCTGGTTGATCTGGGGCTGCCCGACCGTGATGGGCTGACGCTGGTGCATCGACTGGCGCTGGAATCTGGTGCGTCGATCATCATCATCTCGGGCCGCGCGCAGGTACAGGACAAGGTGACCGGGCTGGAACTTGGCGCCGATGATTACATCATCAAACCGTTTGAACCCGCCGAAGTGGTCGCCCGTGTGCGCGCCCGCCTGCGCAGCCAGAAGATCGGCACGCCCAGCTCACAAACCGCCTATTTCAACGGCTGGACCGCGCATTTTGACCGGTATGTTCTGGAAGATGAAGCCGGAACCGAAACCACCTTTTCCCACGCAGAAGGAGAGGTTCTGCGCTTGTTTCTCGACGCGCCGAACCGGCTGATTTCCCGCGCTCAGATGCAAGAAAGCCTCGGCGGTGTTGCCGGAGAAAGCTTTGACCGGGCAATGGATGTGCGCATTTCGCGTCTGCGCACCAAGCTGAAGGAAGACCCCAAAAACCCGCGGTTGATCAAGACGATTTATGGCGCGGGTTATATTTTTCTCGGAGAGGTGGGCTGGGGTTAGCAAAAGGTCACCCGCAACTCTTTCAAGCTGCGGGCCTAAAATCCCACTCAATCTTCCGTAGTTCACATTGCAGGTGGGCCTCATGTGCTGAGCTTAACCTCCCCGTTTCCAACGCCCCCTCATCACAGAAATCAGAAAACACATTGGAACAATCTGCCTCTAGCGGCGCACCATCATAATAGGCCTCAAGCCACAACCAGGCTGCATCAAAGATCCGTCGCTTTACTTTCCAAAATCGTTCCGCTTCATCATAGGCAACCGTAACCCTGCAAGCCATGAAGTGCTCGGCTGAGACTCACCATCAGTCATTCGGTAACGCAGGCGCACATTCGCCGTCACAAGTTGCCGACATTCAAGCACTTCCTTGGACAGAATTGTGGCTTCCAACCCCTCAAATTCATAATCTGACGTGTCCACTTTATCACCTCACACATTGCCGAATGAGGGTTAACGGTAACATCCAACGCCTCTTAAATAAGGGGGAATGAGCATAGTTAAGTCACCCAAAATAAAGAATAAATTGACGTAATAGATGTCAATTTGACGCAAATGAAGCCATTGACCACCCAAATGGATAGCCCCTGACCCCATTCGTCATTTTTGTGCATAAGTTGGGTTGGTCGGCGCGGGGCCGACCACGTCGCGACAAGGGATCAACGGCACTCGCCAATTGATCCTTCGGCGCAGACGCGCCCGTCCGGCCAGGTGGCATTGCCAAGCTTGGCCTCAATCAGAATAGCGCCATTCAGATTGGCCCCCAGCAGATTGGCCCCACGCAAATCCGCATCCAGCAGATTCACCCCCGACAGGTTCGCCATCATCAGGTCCGCCCCTTGCAGGTTGACCGCATGCATATGCGCGCCCTTCAGATTGGCAAAAGTCAGGTTGGCCTTCTTAAGGTTGGTCATGTGCATAATCGCCCGCTCCAGATTGGCGCGCGACAGATTTGACCGGTCCAGACGCATGGTGGTCATCGAGGCATCACTCATATCAACCCCAGCCATATCCGCATCCATGCGAATCGCACCCGCGCATTGCGCGCCGGGAATATATTCGCAGACCGTGTTGTAATCGCGTTCATTGGTGGTCTTGTCCGACCACGCAAGCGCGGCGCCGCTGGTGCTAAGCGTCAGGGCCAAAGCCGCAACCGAGAGCGTAAATGCCCCCACCTTGTTGTATTTCATATCCATGAGGGTAGTCACTCCTGTTCACGTTTGGATAACAGAAGCACTGCCACAACAGGCACGGCGCGAACTTAACAGGGATCAAGCCCTTAACACATTCATAAATTCAAATAAAAACACCCCACGGAAAAGCCGCAGGGTGTTCCAATGTTTTCAATATCTTGGGCAGATCACTCTGCCGCCACCTGTTCGTTGATTTTCTCAACTCGCACCGCGCAGAATTTCATCTCAGCGATTTTGCCGTAGGGGTCCAACGCCGGGTTGGTAAGCATATTGGCTGCGGCTTCCACGTAAGCAAACGGCAGGAACACCATATTCTCAGAGATCGCATAATCCGCCCGTGCCATCACATTGATGGTGCCACGGCGGGTGGTCAGGCGAATCATATCGCCCGGGGCCACCCCCATATCGCGCAGGGTTTTCGGGTTGAGCGAGCAGTTTGCCTCAGGCTCAATCGCATCCAGAACCGTGGCGCGGCGGGTCATGGACCCGGTGTGCCAATGCTCCAGCTGGCGACCGGTGGTCAGTACCATCGGATAATCCTCGTCCGGCACCTCAGCGGGCGGGATAATCGACGCGGGGGCAAAGCGCGCACGTCCACCTTCACGTGGGAATTTATCACCAAATACAACGGCTTGACCGGGGTCTTCCGGCGACAGCGACGGGTAGGTCACCGCATCTTCGCGCGCTAACCGTTCCCAGGTGATGTTGTTCAAGGACGGCATGACCCGACCCATCTCATCAAACACCTGACCGGGTGTCTCAAATTTCCAATCCATCCCCATGCGCTTGGCCAGATCCACGGTGATTTCCCAATCCGCACGCGCCTCGCCCACAGGCGGAACCGCCGGGCGGGTCAGCTGCACGGTGCGGTTGGTGTTGGACACGGTGCCAAGCTTTTCTGCCAGCGCAGCAGCGGGCAGAATCACGTCAGCGTAAGAGGCGGTTTCGGTGAGGAAAATATCTTGCGACACAAGGAATTCCATCCGGCGCAGCGCCTCACGCACGTGGTTCACATCCGGGTCGGACATGGCCGGGTTTTCACCCAGAATATACATGCCCTTGATGTTGCCGTCATAGACCTGATCCATGATTTCCACCACGGTCAGACCGGGGTTCGGGTTCAGCTCATCCACACCCCAGACGTCGCGATACAGCGCCTGCACGCCTTCATCTTTCACCGATTTATAGTCAGGATAGAACATCGGGATCAGGCCCGCGTCCGACGCACCCTGCACGTTGTTCTGACCACGCAGCGGGTGCAGACCCGTGCCCGGACGGCCAACATTGCCGGTCATCAGTGCCAGCGCAATCAGACAGCGCGAATTATCAGTGCCGTGCACGTGCTGGCTGACGCCCATGCCCCAGAAAATCATGCCATTCTTGGCCGACGCAAAGGTGCGGGCTGCGGCGCGCAGCTCATCCGCTTCAATGCCACAGATCGGAGCCATTTCTTCGGGTGAGAACGCCTTGAGATGCTCGCGCATCGCGTCCCAATTCTCGGTATGCTCAGCAATATAGGCGTCGTTTTGCAAACCTTCTTCGGCAATCACATGCATGATGGCATTCAGCATCGACACATCGCCGCCGGGTTTGAATTGCAATCGGTGGGTGGCATAACGCCCCATGCCCACGCCGCGCGGATCCATCACGATCAGCTTGCCGCCGCGTTTGGTGAACTGTTTGAAATAGGTCGCGGCGACGGGATGGTTTTCGATCGGATTCGAGCCAATCACAATCGCCACATCCGCGTTTTCGATCTCGTTGAACGACGCGGTCACCGCACCAGAGCCGACGTTTTCCAACAGCGCCGACACGGAAGACGCGTGGCACAGGCGGGTGCAGTGGTCGACATTGTTGTGGCGGAAGCCTTCGCGGATGAACCGTTGAAACAGATAGGCTTCTTCGTTGGTACATTTCGCAGAGCCAAAGCCCGCAACCGCTTCGCCGCCATGCTCATCACGCAGTTTCATCAGGCCTTTGGCAGCCACATCCAGCGCCTCGTCCCAGGTCGCTTCGCGGAAGTGGGTCAGCGGGTCAGCCGGATCGATGTTCAGGCCCTTTTCCGCGCCCTCTTTGCGGATCAGCGGTTTGGTCAGCCGGTGCGGGTGGTTGATATAGTCAAAGCCAAAGCGGCCTTTCACACAAAGGCGGCCTTCGTTGGCGGGGCCGTTGATGCCCTCGGCATAGACCACCTTGTCATCTTTCACCTTCAGGCTGACCTGACAGCCAACACCACAGAACGGGCAGATCGACTTGACCTCTTTGTCAAAGTCAGAGGTGTCCTTGACCGTCGCCGGCATCAGCGCGCCGGTCGGGCAGGCCTGCACACATTCGCCGCAGGCCACACAGGTCGAGGCGCCCATCGGGTCGTTAATGTCAAAGGTCGGATAGGCATCATGACCACGACCAGCCATGCCGATCACTTCGTTCACCTGCACTTCGCGGCAGGCGCGCACACACAGGTTGCACGAAATACAGGCATCGAGATTGACCGACATTGCCACATGGCTGTCATCCAGAAGCGGCACGCGGCCCTCTTCCAGCTTTGGGAAACGGCTTTCCGTCACACCGTTCAACGCGGCCATATCCCAGAAATGGGCGGCGGCGTCATGGCGTTCTTCGGGCTGGTCGGCCACCAGCAGCTCGACCACCATCTTGCGGGCCTTGGTGGCGCGGGCGTTGTCAGTGGTGACCACCATACCTTCGGCCGGGGTGCGAATGCAGGAGGCGGCCAGCGTGCGTTCGCCTTCGATCTCAACCACACAGGCGCGGCAATTGCCGTCTGACCGCAGGTTCGGCACATCCTTATGGCACAGATGCGGGATCAGCGTCCCTTCACGTTTCGCCACTTCCCAGATGCTTTCCCCGGGTTGCGCAACCACTTCTTTGCCGTCCAGCATAAAGGTAATCGCGTGCATGCTTTGCCCATCAGCCATAGTTATTTCTCCGTTTCACCGGGGCAGTATATCGCATTTGCGCCAGGATTTCATTTCGTCATTCACGACATAAGCTGTGGATTTTGCGCCAGCCCCCTTTCAAGATTGGATCCGAAGCTCTAGCAATGCCAAGGAAGACCCGTCGCACAGAAGGAGCACCCATGGCACAGATCACCTTGATCCGGCACGGTCAGGCCAATAATACCGCCACCGATGAGGCGGGATATGACCGGCTGTCCGACCTGGGCCGCCAGCAGGCGCGCTGGCTGGGCGACCATATGCGCGACACCGGGCAGGATTATGACGCGATTTACGCAGGCACGCTGACCCGGCACATGCAGACCGCCGAGGAATGGGGCGCGGGGGAGGCGTCAGGCGATGCGCGCCAGAATGTCGTGCGGGATGCGCGCCTGAATGAAGTGCGCTATTTCGACCTGTCAGAACGGATGCACCAGCAGTTCGGCATCGCCATCCCCTCTACCCACGAAGAATTCATCGACCACCTGCCGATGACCTTTTCCATGTGGCAGGAGGGCAAGATTGACGGCGCCCCCGAGAGCTTTCACGACTTCCAGACCCGCGTGCATGACGTGATCCACGACATTGCCCAAACCCATGAAAACCCAATCATTTTCACCTCGGGCGGCTTTATCGGCATGGCCACACGGGTGGTGATGGGGCTGGACATCGGCCCGTTCACCCGTGCGATCCTGCCGATCATGAACTCCTCGGTGCATCGGATGCGCATGCTGCCCGCGGGACTGACACTGACGCAATTCAATGGGGTGCCCCATCTGGAACACCCCGACCGCCTTCACGCCCAGACCCATTTCTGAGGCCAGAAAGACACGATAATCAGGAGAGCAAGATGACACATCTTTGGGTGCGCGCCGAGCAGCGCAAAAACGAAGACCGGGTGGGGCTGACCCCTGAGGGCGCAAAGGCGCTGATAGAGGCCGGACTGCGCGTCACCATCGAAGAAAGCCGGGTGCGCTGCATTGGCATTGACGGCTACGTTGAGGCAGGCTGTGAGATTGCACCTGAGAACAGCTGGCCCGACGCGCCGCTGGATGCGATCATCTTTGGCCTTAAAGAGCTGCCCGAAGATGGCACGCCTTTGCGCCACAAACACATCATGTTCGGCCATGCCTTCAAGGGGCAGTTCTCGGGCAAGATCCTGCTGGAACGCTTCAAGGCAGGCGGTGGCACGCTTTACGATCTGGAATATCTGGTGGCTGAAAACGGCCGCCGCGTCGCCGCCTTTGGTTATTGGGCCGGATTTGCCGGCGCCGCCGTGACCCTGAAAAGCTGGGCTGCCCAAAAACGGGGCGAGATCTGCGGGCCAGTGGGCGCTTATCCAGGAAAAGACGCTTTGCTGGACGAGTTGAAATCCGAACTGGACGCCACCAACACCCCTCGCCCCAATGCCATCGTGATCGGCGCTTTGGGCCGGGTTGGCACGGGCGCGTCAGACCTGATGGAGGCCTTGGGCGTTCAGGTCACCAAGTGGGACATGGCTGAAACCGCACAAGGCGGGCCGTTTCCGGAAATCCTTGATCATGACCTCTTTATCAACTGCATCCTCGCCGGGCCGCAGACCCCGGTGTTTGTACCAAAAGACGCAAAAGACGCCGACCGCAAGCTCACTGCAATTGGCGATGTCGCCTGCGACCCGGACAGCGATTACAACCCGGTGCCGGTCTATAACAAGGCCACCAGTTGGGTCGCACCCGCACTGCGCGTGGCCGAAGACCCGGTGCTGGACGTGATGGCGATCGACAACCTGCCATCAATGCTGCCGGTGGAAAGCTCGATCGACTATGCCGGGCAACTTCTGCCCAGCCTGATGACCCTGACTGACCTGACCACAGGTGTCTGGGGCCGCGCCAACGCCACTTTCCGCACCCATATGAAAGATCTCTGATGGAAGACATTGTCGGCGCACTGGCAGCCATAATAAGCACAATCTGCTGGCTGCCCCAAACCATAAAAACCTGGCGCACGCGGGAAACCAAAGATCTGTCCCTGCCCGCCAACCTGTTGATTTTAGCCTCGGTCGCCCTGTGGCTGATCTATGGCATCCTACTGGGGGCCTGGCCAATGATTGTGGCCAATATCGTTGCGGTTACACTGGTCGGCGCCATCGTAACCGCAAAACTTAAATTCGGCTGAATGAAGGAGAGCCTGACATGACAATCCATTGGTGTGGCACCGGCCTGTCGGCCATTCCCGGCCTGCGCCGGCTGATCGAAAACGGGCAGGACGTGGTGGTCTGGAACCGCACAATTGCCAAAGCCAAAGAGGCCGTGGGCGACATTGCAAACGACATTCGCGCGTTTGACCTGCAGGCGCTGGACACAGCCCTCGCCCCCGGCGACATCGCTGTTTCGATGCTGCCCGGTGACCTGCATGTGCCGGTGGCTGAACTTTGCCTGAAGAACGGCGCACATTTCGTCTCGTCCAGCTATATCGCCCCGGAAATGCGCGCGCTGGATGCGCCGTTCAAAGAGGCCGGGCTGGCCTCGGTCAATGAGGTGGGGCTGGACCCCGGCATCGATCATCTGATGGCCCATTGGCTGGTGGCAGACTATCGCGCCAGTCAGGACACGGATCAGGGGCAAAAGCTCAGCTTTCGGTCTTATTGCGGCGGCGTGCCCAAAATTGCCAACCCGTTTCGCTATAAATTCAGCTGGTCGCCGCTAGGTGTGCTGAAGGCGCTGCGCTCGCCCTCGAAATCGCTCAAGGATGGGAAGGACTACAATGTCTCGCGCCCGTGGGATGCGATTTCATCTTATGACGCGCCCTTGCCCGAGGCCGAAAGCTTTGAAGTTTACCCAAACCGCGACAGCCTGCCCTTCATGGAAGAATACGGCTTTGACCCCGCGTGGGACGTGGACCTGTTTGTGCGTGGCACCCTGCGCCTGAACGGCTGGGCGGAGGCATGGAAAGACGTGTTTGCCGAGGTGGAAACCCTAGAAGGCGACACCGGCGAAGCCCGCTTGAAAGAAATGTCGGATCAGTTCTGGGAAGAAAACTCCTACGACGAGGGCGAGCCGGATCGGGTGATCATGTGCGTGATGCTGAAGGCTGAAAAAGACGGCGCCACCGCCTATCACAAAACCTATGTGATGGACGCTTGGGGCGACGCGCGCGGCACCGCCATGGCGCGACTTGTGTCCACCCCCGTGTCACTGGCGATCGAGGCAGTGCAGGCCGGAAAAATCGCCCCCGGCGTAACCGCCGCCCCCTCGGACCCCGCGCTGATCGAGGGTTGGATGGGCAAGGTGCGCGAGCTGGCCCAGCATGTGGCTGTGGTGGACCACACCGCCTAAAGCGACAAATCCCTGTCGTACGAAAAACGGCATGGCGTCCAGCAGGTTTTACCGGACGCCATGCCCCCACGCCCGGCGTGCCATTTTCATAAGTAAGATAACAGTTTCCTCATGCGCCCCATCCTCCTTTTGTGCACCTTGATCCTCGCGTCCTCTTTCCCCGCCACCGCTCAGGAAAACCCGGCGGCCCGCACCATGACCAAGATGTTTCTTGACCGCTGCGTCATACCTTTGCTGAACGAAAATCCAATCCTCACCATTGGCCTTGATAAACTTCCACAGGACCATGCCATGATTGGCATACCACAATCAGAGGGCCGCGTTTGGAGCGCAAAAGACACCTGGGTCACACTTGGGAGTTTCAAAAACCCATCAGGAGAATTCGCAGGGTGTGCCGTTGTCTGGAATTCCTGGGCCGCAAACCGAAACAATCAAGACCGCGCACGGATGGACCATATCGGCGTGGTTAAATGGTTCAACTTTTGGGCCGATAGCCAGATCGCACGTGGCGATTTCATACCCATCCAGACATGCGGCACGCCGGAGAAATCCTATAGCAGGAGCATGGAAAGCATCACGGACAGAAGCCTGCCCATCCGCGTATTCATCAACACGAGACCGGATATTGATTTTGTGTTTCTTGTTGCAGCGGAAACCCAGGCGGGCACTCCAGTTGGCCCGTGTGACCCGGCGCAATAACTCGCGCAGGATTGGCGTTGTGCACCCTTCGGGGTGTCGTTAACGACGTCGTTTTCAAGCGCGCACCCACCTCCACGCCCGTTAGGCTTTCCCAAACACCGCAAAAGGGAGGACGCCATGCCAAATACCGCTCAGACCAAATGGGCCAAGCCAAGTTGGACCAGCTTTGAAGAGGCCAGCAAAGAGGATTTCCTAGCGGTGATGGACTATGACGAAACCTATGCAAATGCAGTGGCTGACCGGCTTCTTGTAGCGCTGAAAGAGCTGGACGAGGAAGACACCCCCTACCCGATCAACCGCTACCAGCACTCCTTGCAAACCGCCACGCGTGCGCATTTGGCGGGTGAGCCAGAGGATCTGGTGGTGGCCGCGCTGATCCATGATCTGGGGGATACGCTATCCCCTTTCAACCATGGTGAACTGGCTGCCGCCATCGTCAAACCCTATGTGTCCGAGCGCACCCATTGGATCTTGAAACACCACTGCGTTTTTCAGGGCTATTACTACAACCATCACCTTGGCGGCGACCGCCACGCGCGCGAAAAATACAAAGGCAGCCCACACTACGACGCCTGCGTGAAATTCTGCCACGATTATGATCAGGCAAGTTTCGACCCGGACTACCCCACCAAACCGCTGGAGTTTTTCGAACCGATGCTGCGCCGGGTGTTCAGCCGAACCGCTGGACATATGGAATTGAACGAGGTGCGCGAGGCGTAAATGTCGAAGGGGCGGGGTGCGGTTATGAACCAAAACGATTTTGACCTGATTGTTGCAGGCGCGGGCATGGTCGGCATGTCCACCGCGCTGTATGCGCAAAAGGCAGGTTTGCGCACCCTTTTATGTGACCCCAATCCGCCCGGTTCTGGCACCACCTCCGGTTCGGCCTGCACCATTGCGACCTATGCCTGTATTCCAGTCAATTCCCCATCAATCTTTCGCAACCTGCCGCATTTGCTGACCAGCCGCGACAGCCCGCTCAGTTTTAACTTGGCGCACGGGTTGCGCAATCCGCGCTGGATGCTGTCCTTCCTGAACAATTGCCGCCCAAAGCGGGTGGCGCATATCACCAAGGCGTTGGGGCAATTCCTGTTGCATACTGATGCCGGGCTTGACCCGCTGATCTCTGAAGCGGGGGCCGAAGACCTGATTGTCCACAACGACTGCCTTTATATCTGGTCCAGCAAAGAAGGATTTAACGCGGCACGGCATAGCAACAACATGCGGCACGCGCAGGGGGTGGCATTTGATGAACTGTCCCCTGATGAGATCCGCCAATTGGAACCCGCCCTGCATGGGCCACTGTATCGTGGTCTGAATTTCAAAGGCGCACGCCATATCACCAGCCCACAAGAATTGGTCAACCGTATGTGCGCCCGGTTTCAGGCGATTGGCGGCAGCTATCTTGCGCAGGGCGTGACACGCTGCGATCCCGACGCCGTCGGTGTGACGGCACATCTTGACGATGGCAGCACCCTACGCGCCGGTCACTTTGCCCTCACCGCCGGGGCGCGATCAGGGAGCGTCAAAGGCACCGGGGCCGAGCGCCTGCCCCTGGGCGCGGAACGCGGCTATCACATATTATATAAAACCCAGGGAAATCTGATCTCACGCCCGGTTGGCTGGGCCGAAGCGGGGTTTTATGCAACCCCAATGGCGGACGGGCTGCGCATCGCGGCACCGTGGAAATCAACGCCATCGACGCCGCTTTCAACACCGGCTGCACCGATTACCTTACCCGCAAATCATATGAGATGTTTGGCCCGCTGGGTGCGCCAGACGATATCTGGCTGGGCCACCGCCCCACCCTGCCCGACGCGCTGCCCGTCATTGGCCCCTCCCCCATATCCGACCGGATGATTTTTGCCTTCGGGCATCAACACATCGGCCTGACATTGGGCGGGATCACCGGCAGACTGGTGACGGATTTGGCACAAGGGCGCACCCCGGCCTGCGAGATCAGGGATTTTGCGCCGGAGCGGTCCTTCTGACGCCTGCAAAGGATGCCTCTGGCGATTGAACAACCTCGTTTGGGCTGCGGCAGAATCGATTGGTAAACGGAGAGGAGGGTAACGCTGGATTACCCCTTGCGAAGAAATCTGCCGATCTTGTCATCTTTTCCAAGGATCTTTCGCCCGAACCGGCACAGCTTCTTGTCATTCTTTGGGTCAACTTTCCGCAAAAGCAAAGCGGCCTTTCCAGCTTGAACAAGCTGGGATGTGGCGCTGTAGAAAATAAGGCGAAGCACTTTTTGCTTATAAAGCCCGTCTTTACTTTTGGCTATATTTCCAGCGGCTTGCGGGTCAATGATCGCGATGCTTTTACAAGTCGATGCGATCTGATGTGCGGCAGCATATTGACCAACAAAAACCTCATAACGGTCTTGCGCAACAGCCTTTGTTGAATAGAGACAGCAGATGACCATCATCACAATCAATGCCTTGAAGTTCACAACAACTTCCTTTTCTCAAACCCGACCCGCGCACTAAGACAAGCCTTGTGCGAAAGGTCAATCGTTGATTGTGCTGCGCTGCCAAACCCTTGGCACAGGCCGCCGGGTTTGAAGCCGAAGGAAAAGGGAAAGTGGAAAAGAACGGCCCTAGTGCCGGGATTAAAAGACAAGGCGACATACGAACTGTTTCACCCCAGCTTCACCCCTTGCCAATCGGCACGACGGTCTGATCGTCCGCTTCGACCTCTTCAAAATCAAAATTATCCAGCCGTTTAGCCCGATTACCTGCTTTCTCGGCGGAGATTTTAATTTCGGAAATGTCTTTTGATGCCTGATGGAAATGACGATCAAGGTTGGCCACACGATCCCCAAGCCGCCCGACATCCGAAGACAGCAGGTGCAGCTCTTTGCGGATGGCCCCCGCCTGTTCACGCATGCGCGCATCTTTCAAGATCGCCCGCATCGTGTTCAGCGTGGCCATGCAGGTGGTAGGCGAGACGATCCAGACCCGCGCTTCAAACCCTTCGCGCACCACCTCTGAGAAGTTGGCGTGCAGCTCGGCATAGACCGCCTCGGACGGCAGGAACATCAACGCGCCATCAGCGGTTTCGCCTTCGATGATATATTTCTCGGAAATCGCCTTGATATGCGCGCGCACAGCGGTCTTCATCGCCCGCGCTGCAACCGTCAATTCATCTTGCGACTGTGCCCGGCGCAGCGCCTCGTAAGCCTCCAACGGGAACTTGCTGTCGATCACAATCGGACCCGGCGGGTTGGGCAGATGAATAAGGCAATCGGCACGTTTGTTGTTGGACAATGTGGCCTGCAGGGTAAAGCTGTCGGCGGGCAGCGCTTTTGACACGATATCAGTCAGTTGGATCTCGCCAAAGGCACCGCGCGTCTGTTTGTTCGACAGGATATCTTGCAAGGACAAAACGTCGCCGGACAGCCGGGTGATATTGTCCTGCGCCTTGTCGATCACCTTCAGGCGTTCCTGCAATTGGGTCAGGCTTTGGGTGGTTTTCACCGCGGACCCCTGCAGGCTTTCCTTCATACGTTCCTGCATATCAGTCATGGCGCGTGCCGATTTCATCGCGTTGTCATGCAGCCGGTCGTTCATCTGCTGCTGCACCGCACCAAGGCGGGCCTCCATCGCCTGCAACACCTGCGCCTGGCCGGTCGCCTGTGCATCCGAAACGGTGCGCAAACCGCCCGACAGCTGGTCCTGTCCGGCGCCCAGCACCTGCACCGCCTGCCCAAGCCCCCCATCTGCCGCGCAAGGTCTTCCGTCACCCGCGCCGATTGCCCGGCCCGTCGCAGCGACAACAGCAGCAAGATCAGGACCAGCACCACCACGCCCCCCGCGGCCAGCAACAGCGGATGGGTCAACGGCAGGGAAAACTCTCCAAGTTCAATCATGTGCGCCCAAACAGCCTTTCAATATCCGAGAGTTTCAATTCCACATAGGTGGGTCGGCCATGGTTGCACTGGCCGGAATGCGGCGTGGCTTCCATTTCACGCAACAGCGCATTCATCTCTTCCCCCCGCATCCAGCGCCCCGAGCGGATGGAGCCATGGCAGGCCACCCGAGACAAAACCGCCTCAATCCGCGCCTGTACCCTGTTGCTGTCGCCCATGTCCGCCAGTTCATCCAGCACATCGCGGATCATCGCCGTGGCGTTAACCTCGCCCAGGATCGCAGGGGTTTCGCGCACGGCAACCGCCGTGCCACCAAAGGGTTCAATGACCAGACCAAGGGTTCTCAGATCCTCGGCCACATCCATCAACCGGGCAATATCACCGGCCGACAGTTCGATAATTTCCGGGATCAGCAGCGCCTGCGACGCAACGCCATTTTCCGCCATCTGGCGTTTCAGCTTCTCATAAACCAGCCGTTCATGTGCCGCATGTTGATCAACAATCACAATACCGGTTTCGGTCTGGGCAATGATGTAGTTTTCATGCACCTGCGCGCGCGCAGCCCCCAACGGCAGGGCGGTGGTCGGCACCTCCTGTGCGGGGGCTTCCATCGCAGCGGTGGGCTCCGCCA
>JQGR01000030.1_pt1 | contig 28592 bp, 32 predicted proteins | sample 210181 | NCBI WGS metagenome assembly JQGR01 (sample SAMN02928655, study PRJNA255238) | bioreactor metagenome | biome: continuous culture; feature: L-culture metagenome assembled contigs; material: continuous culture biomass; isolation source: continuous culture inoculated with microbial biomass... | reverse complement strand
GCATGTGTCGCTTGGGGGGAACCCGACTGCTGGGGGTGCAAGGGGGCACGTGCGTTGCCCCAATCGATCGTCGCCATAACCTGCCTCACATCCGGGGGGACACATTACCATACAAGATGGCTGTATCCTCTCACCGGTCTCTGCTCATTGCCTCAAAGGGGCGTTTTTCACCCCCGCTCCCGGCACGAGCTGAGCTTGTGATCAGCGCATTTCCTCGACCGGATTAACACCAAGAATACCAAGGCCAGCGGAAATGACAAGTTTCACCGCACGCGGCAGTGCAATTTTCGTGGCAGATGATGCGTTGTTGCCATCCTGCACAAACCGCAGCTCAGATTTTTCATTACCACGATTGTAAAGTGATTGAAATTCCGCAGCGAGTTCATAGAGATAGAAGGCAACGCGGTGCGGTTCATGGGTGCGCGCGGCAATCTCGACCAGGCGCGGCCATTCAGCCAGTTTCTTGGCGACAGACAGCTCAGCCTCATCCTCGATCAGCGCAATGCCGTCCATCGGCACCCCTGCGTCATCGGCTTTTTTCAACACCGAACAGATCCGGGCATGGGCGTATTGAACGTACCAAACCGGGTTGTCGCGGCTGGCCTCTTTCACCTTGTCGAAGTCAAAATCAAGCGGTGCGTCGTTTTTGCGGGTGAGCATCACAAAGCGGGTCACATCTGCACCCACCTCGTTCACGACATCACGCAGAGTGACAAAGTTACCAGCGCGCTTTGACATTTTGAACGGCTCGCCGTTTTTATAAAGCTTCACCAGTTGGGTGAGCTTGATGTCGAGCGGTACCTTTCCATCAGACAGCGCCGATACAGCCGCCTTCATCCGCTTGACGTAACCACCGTGATCCGCGCCGAACACGTCAATCAACTGATCAAATCCACGTTCGACCTTGTCGTAGTGATAGGCAATATCAGGCGCAAAATAGGTCCAAGCGCCGTCAGATTTCTTCACCGGACGGTCCACGTCATCGCCATGTTCAGTGGATTTAAACAGGGTCTGCTCGCGCGGCTCCCAATCTTCGGGCTTTTTCCCTTTCGGCGGTTCCAGCACGCCTTCGTAGATCAAACCTTTGTTTTCAAGGCTTTCCAGCGCGCCTTCGATCAGGCCAGAGCCATAAAGGGATTTTTCCGAGAAGAATTTATCCATTTTCACGCCAAGCTGGGCCAGATCTTCGCGGATCAGATCCATCATGGCAGCCGTGGCATATTCGCGGATGTCCACCAACCAGACATCTTCAGGCTGATCAACATAGGCGTCGCCCACTTTGGCCTTAAGGGCCTCGCCCACCGGGACCAGGTAATCGCCGGGGTAAGTGCCGTCTTCAAACGCCACCTCCTGCCCATGCGCTTCCAGGTAACGCAGGTAGACCGAGCGCGCCAGCACATCAACCTGTGCGCCACCATCGTTGATGTAATATTCACGGGTCACGTCATAGCCCGCATATTCCAGCAGGCTGGCCAGCGCATCGCCAAACACCGCACCACGGGTGTGGCCCACATGCAGCGGGCCGGTTGGGTTGGCCGAGACGTATTCCACGTTGATTTTCTGATTTTTGCCCATGGCAGAACGCCCATACGCGGTGTCCGCAAGGATACCCGAAACCAGCCCCGCCCAGAGCGTGGGTGACAGGCGCAGGTTGAGAAAGCCAGGGCCAGCCACTTCGGCCACATCAATGCGCACATCCGCGCCCAGCTTGGCCGCCAGCACATCGGCAATGTCGCGCGGTTTCATCTTGGCAGGTTTTGCCAGCACCATTGCCGCATTGGTCGCCATGTCCCCATGGGCCGGATCGCGCGGGGGTTCCACTGCCACATTATCAAAGCTCAGCCCCTCAGGCAGCGCGCCTTCGGCCACCATCTCATTCAGGCTGTTGATCACTAGCGCGCGAATATCGGCAAACAGGTTCATGACACGGATCCTTTCTCGTCCCGCGCACTCCTATCAGTATAGGGGCAAAGGTCAAGGCAATGCAGAGGATGGGAGAGGGTTTCAAAATGCTTCCAAGAATTTTGCCCACTTCCGTTGCGCGCGCCTTATGGCTTAGCCCTGTTTACCTTTGATTATTCCCCAAGCTCCAACCGCTTGTGTTCCTGCAGTGCAAATCGGTCGGTCATGCCCGCGATGTAATCCGCCACATGGCGCGCGATGGCGGTTTCATCTGCCCCTTCCAGCGCCCCCTGCCACCTTCCGGCAGGTCAGACGGGTTGGCCAGCATATGCGCAAACAGATCTTCCAGCACATGCGTCACCCGCTTGCGCATCGCCACCACCGAGGGCGCGCGATACATGCGGGTAAACAGGAAGCTGCGGATCAGTTTCAGGTCCGCCCACAGCGGATCAGAAAAGCGAATGACCGCATGATCCAACGCGCGCACCTCTTCCACAGACGCCGGATTTGCCTGTTGCAGCAAGCGCTTTGAGGTCACCAGCACATCTTCAACCATCACGCCGAACACCCGGCGCAGGGCCTCATGGCGTCTGCGTCCGGCGTCCAGCCCCGGATATTTTCTGTCCACCACACGGATCATGTCACCGACAATTGGAAGCTCGGCAATTTCCTCCATGGTAAAGAGCCCGGCGCGCAGGCCATCATGCAGGTCGTGGTTGTTGTAGGCGATGTCGTCCGCAAGGGCGGCCACCTGCGCCTCGGCGCCGGCATGGGTGCCAAGCTCCAGATCATGGCATGCGTTATATTCCGCCAGCGCAAACGGCAGATCCCCCGTGACTGGGCCATTGTGCTTGGCAATGCCCTCAAGCGTCTCCCACGTCAGGTTCAGCCCATCCCATGTCGCATAGTGGTGTTCCAGCGAAGTAACGATTTTCAGTGCCTGCGCATTGTGATCAAAGCCGCCATGGGGGGCCATCAGCTCATCCAGCCGATCTTCACCGGTATGGCCAAACGGTGTGTGCCCCAAGTCATGGGCCAAGGCCACGGCCTCGGTCAGATGCTGGTTCAGGCCCAGCGCGCCCGCAATGGTCCGCGCCACCTGCGCCACTTCAATCGAATGGGTCAACCGGGTGCGGAAATAATCGCCCTCATGCTCCACAAAAACCTGTGTTTTATGTTTGAGCCTGCGAAACGCCGAGGAATGGATAATCCGGTCCCGGTCCCGCTGGAACGGTTCACGAAACGCGCTTTCGCCTTCTTCATATAGCCGCCCACGGGTGCGTTCTGGTTGGGTCGCATATGTGGCGAGCATCGCTGCGCTCCTTTTCTGCCAATCTGCCCGGAATGACGTGATTGAGGCCAACCCGGAAAATCTTTTGATTGCAATTGCCTGTCAGAACATTCACGGCGCATCTTGCCGCGCCGCACCCTCCCACCTATATTCAATATGCGCTGAACAAGAAATGGTTTTCCCAATGAACCTTACCCTGCCCCCGAAAGTAACCCCCCGCACCTTCGAACGGCTTGCCGAGATTGGTGCCGCCGATCAGGGCAAAGCCCTGCGCGTGGCCGTTGAGGGCGGAGGATGTTCCGGGTTTCAGTATGATATTTCGCTTGATGATCCGGCTGAGGGCGATCTGGTGCTGGAACAGGATGGCGAAAAGGTGGTGGTGGACGAAATGTCTTTGCCGTTTCTGGCCAATGCCGAGATTGATTTCACCGAAGAACTGATTGGCGCACGGTTTGTGATCAACAACCCAAATGCCACCGCCTCTTGCGGCTGCGGCACGTCTTTCTCAATCTGACACGCGTGAAGCCCTTTTTTTGGGGCGACCTATTGGGACATCAGGGCCAATCTAAGAGGAAAACTCTGCGTAAGGCGCTGTTGGAACCAGCCTGAATACCCAACCGGCCCCATCACGCAACTTGCACCATCAATGGGTTCCCTTCAGGCCGCCTGCCCACGCGCGCCGGCCGCCATTTCCGAGGCAACAAAACCAATCAGAGTGCGCCAGGCTTCAGCAAACCTGTCGTTCCAGCCTTCTTCGCCCAAATACCATGCCAACACATCGATCACCGCCTGTTGCACCACGTCATAGTGATGCGGGCGCACACCATAGGCCTTATGGTCCTTGCCGAGTTCGCGCAAACGCCCCCCCAACCGTTCGGGGTGATCCAAAAGCACCATCCCCATCCTGAGCAATGTGCCCTGACGCACCTGAAAACTATCTATATCAACGCTGAACACCTCGCGGATTTCAGGCGCGCGTTCAAACACTTCCTGATACAATGCATTCACAAAATCCTGCTCGCGCCCCGATAAATACTCAAGGCTTTCCTGGCAGATTTGTGCTGTTTCCATATCCATGGCACTATCCTTGCAATCCGACATTCACAGACCCGGTTGCATGCAGCATAGCGACGTCGCGTTAACAAACCCTGATGACGGACAAAGGTTCCGACACGCTTCCATCTTTCCCTGTGACGGCAAACCCGTTATGGCAACGCCATGAATTTCGATACGATCATCATTGGGGCCGGCGCGGCCGGGCTGTTTTGTGCCGCTCAGCTAGGCGGGCGCAACCTGTTGCTGGATCACGCCAAACGGCCGGGCGAAAAGATCCGCATCTCTGGCGGTGGGCGCTGTAATTTCACCAATATGCATTGTGAACCGGGCAACTTTCTTGGCGAAAACAAGCACTTCCACAAGTCCGCGCTCAGCCGTTATGATCAGTGGGATTTCGTTGCCAAACTGGATCAGGCGGGTATTGCCTGGCATGAGAAAACACTTGGACAGTTGTTTTGCAACGACAAGGCCACGCAGATTGTTGACCTGTTGGTGAAAGATGCAAAAGCCGCTGGTACTGAAATTCGACTGAATTGCGGGGTGCAGGGGGTCCGTCATGATGGCAAATGCTTTCACCTGACAACTGATGCCGGACAAGTTCAGGCCGCCAACCTCGTGATTGCCACGGGAGGCAAATCCATTCCCAAAATGGGTGCATCCGGGTTTGCCTATGATATTGCATGCCAATTTGGCCATGAGATCGTGGACACCCGCCCGGGTCTGGTGCCGTTCACCTTCCCCGATGGTCGGTTCGCCACATTGTCCGGCCTGTCCCTTCCGGTGCGGGTCTGGAATGCGCGCGCCCGCTTTGAAGAGGCGCTTTTGTTCACACACCGGGGGCTGTCCGGCCCTGCGATACTGCAAATCTCGTCTTATTGGCGCGAAGGGGAAAGCGTGACGATAGACCTTACCGCGGGGCTTGGCGGCGGGGGGGAAGGCGGGCAGGCCCTGTTCGCCAGCCTGCGCGACCAACGGCAACAGGAAGGGCGGCGCAATCTGACCACTGAACTAGGCCGGTTTCTGCCCACCAAACTGGTGGATTTCCTAACCGCAGAACTGGGGCTGTCCGGCAATCTTGCAGACCAAAGCGACACCCGCCTGCGCGAGATCTGCGACGCCCTTGCCAATTGGACCGTCACCCCCTCGGGCAGCGAAGGATACCGCACCGCCGAGGTCACATTGGGTGGCGTTGCCACGTCGGGCCTCGACAGCAAGACCATGATGTCAAAACATCAGCAAGGGCTTTATTTCATTGGAGAATGCGTCGATGTGACCGGCTGGCTTGGCGGGTTTAACTTCCAATGGGCCTGGGCCTCGGCCCATGCAGCGGGCCAAGCGATAACGGCGGCGCGCGCAGTAAGCAGCCATTTCCAGCCAGCGCCCCCACACAAGGTTAATCGCTTGTGCCTCAGCGCATTTCCCCGCACATTGGGCGCAAATACACTGAGGGAGCCCCTATGAAAATCGCCAGTTTCAACATCGCCGGGATCAAAGCCCGGATGCCCGCCCTGACCGCTTGGCTGGATGAGGCAAAGCCCGATGTGGCGATCTTGCAGGAAGTGAAATCAGTTGATGAGAACTTTCCGCGCGAGCATTTTGAAAACATGGGATATAATGTCGCCGCCCATGGGCAGAAAAGCTTCAACGGTGTGGCGATTTTGTCGAAGTACCCGCTGGAAGATGTGATCTGCGGCCTGCCCCCTTTGCACGAGGATGACGAGACAGACGAACAGGCGCGATACATCGAGGCCACGGTTGTGAACGAACGCGCCGTGCGGATCTGCGGGCTGTACCTGCCCAATGGCAACCCGGTGGAATTTGATGCAAATGATCTTCCGATCCATGACGGGAAATATGGCTATAAATTGAACTGGATGGCGCGTCTGCAGGCCCGTGCAGAAGACCTGATGGCTGCAGAAGAACCCTTCCTGATGGCAGGCGATTACAACATCATTCCGCAAGCCGAAGATGCCGCCCGGCCTGAAGCCTGGACCCGCGACGCACTGGCGCTGCCTGACAGCCGCAATGCCTACCGCAAACTGTTGGGGCTTGGACTGACCGAAGCTTTCCGCGCCCGCAATCCTGCCTCTGGTCAATACACGTTTTGGGACTTTCAGCGCGGGGCCTGGAACCGCAATGACGGCATTCGGATTGACCATTTCCTACTATCGCCGGAATGCGCCGACATGCTGGAGGATTGCCAGATCGACAAAGAGGTGCGCGGCCGCGAAAAACCTTCGGACCATGTACCAATTTGGATTGAACTAAACACTTAAGATTACAAGTCAGGACACTGAAATGACGCGGAAAATCATCATTGACACCGATCCGGGACAGGATGATGCCGTGGCCATCCTGCTGGCCTTGGCCAGCCCCGAGAATGTTGATGTTCTGGGCCTCACTGCGGTGGCGGGAAACGTGCCGCTCTCGCTCACCCAAAAGAACGCGCGGATCATTTGCGAACTTGCCGACAAGCCTGAAACCCGCGTATTCTCCGGGTGCGATCGGCCTATGGCGCGCGATCTGGTCACGGCGGAATATGTGCATGGCAAGACCGGTCTGGACGGGCCGGACTTGTGGGAGCCGGAGATGGCGTTAGAGGATCAGCATGCAGTCGATTTCATTATCGAGACCCTGCGTGCGGAAAATTCTGGCACGGTTACCCTCTGCCCTTTGGGGCCGCTGACAAACATCGCCACCGCATTCACCCGCGCCCCGGACATTGTGGATCGGGTGCAGGAAATTGTGCTGATGGGCGGCGCCTATTTTCAGGTGGGCAATGTCACCCCTGCCGCAGAATTCAACATCTATGTTGACCCTCAGGCGGCGGAGATTGTGTTCAAATCCGGCGTTCCGATTGTCGTGATGCCACTGGATGTGACCCATAAGGTGCTGGTCACCAAGCCACGCAATGACGCCTTCCGCGCACTTGGCAACAAGGTTGGCATCGCAACCGCCGAGATGACCGATTTCTTTGAACGGTTTGACCGCGAGAAATACGGCTCCGACGGCGCACCGCTGCATGACCCCACTGTAATCGCCTATCTCATCCAGCCTGATCTGTTCACAGGCCGCCATGTGAATGTCGAGATTGAAACACAGTCGGAACTGACCATGGGCATGACCGTGGCCGATTGGTGGGGCGTGACCGACCGCCCCGCGAACGCCCTGTTTATTGGCGACGTGGACGCCGACGGATTTTTTGACCTGCTGACGGAAAGGTTGGCCCGACTATGAGCGCATTACGCCTTGCCACAATGGATGACCTGGAGCGGCTGACCAACCTGGTGGCTGGCTTTCACGCAGAAAGTGGGATCGAACAAGAGGATGCCACACGACGCGGGGCCTTGGTGCCGCTGCTTGAAGGGTCGCCCCATGGGGCAATCTGGATGATCGGGCCGCGCTCGGCTCCGGTGGGCTATATTGCGGTCAGCTTTGGCTGGTCGATTGAGTTTGGCGGGCTGGATGCTTTTGTGGACGAATTTTATGTGCGCGAACGGGTGCGCGGGCGTGGCATGGGATCTGAAGCAATGATGGCTTTGGCGCGGGCTTTATCCGGTCAGGGCATCGCCGCGATGCACCTTGAAGTGGACACCGATAATGACCGCGCCCGCACGCTTTACGAGCGGATCGGTTTTTCGTCGCGCGATCGTTACCACCTGATGTCTCGTATCCTGTAAACTGCCGCTATGAGTGTGACATTCGACAACAGCTATGCCCGGCTGCCGCCCGTTTTATGCCCGCCTTGACCCGGCGAAGGTCGCGGCCCCTGCGCCTTTGATGGTAAATGCAACACTGGCCCGCCAACTTGGGTTTGATCCTGCGGAACTGACACCAGAGGTGCTGACCGGCAATGCGCTGCTTGACGGCATGGAGCCGATTTCGCAGGCCTATGCGGGCCATCAGTTCGGCGGCTGGGTGCCGCAACTGGGCGACGGGCGCGCAAGCCTCTTGGGGGAAGTGACTGGGGATTTTGGCGCGCTTGGCACACGCGTCGACATTCAGCTCAAAGGCTCCGGCCAAACGCCGTTCTCGCGGCGCGGTGACGGGCGGGCCTGGCTCGGGCCGGTGATGCGCGAATATCTAGTGTCCGAAGCGATGCACGCCATGGGCATTCCCACCACCCGCGCGTTGGGTGCTGCGCTGACCGGCGAACGGGTGCAACGAGAACAGGCCTATCCCGGCGCGGTTCTGATGCGGGTGGCCGCGAGCCATATCCGCGTTGGCACGTTTCAGTATTTCGCCGCACGGGGCGACACCGAAGCGCTGCAATTGCTGCTGGATCATGCGATCGGGCGCCATTACCCGGACAGCTCTGGCCCGGTTGATTTTCTTACCGCCGTGATGGGGCGGCAGGCTGAACTGGTGGCAGGTTGGATGGCGGTGGGCTTTATCCACGGGGTGATGAACACCGACAATATGGCTGTGTCGGGCGAGACCATCGATTATGGCCCCTGTGCCTTCATGGATGCCTATCACCCGCGCACGGTGTTTTCCTCGATTGACCAGCAGGGGCGTTATGCCTATGCGGCGCAGCCCGATATGGCGCTGTGGAACCTTGCGCAACTTGGCACCGCACTGTTGCCGCTGATGCCAGATCAGGACGCCGCAACTGAGGAGATGGGCGCGCTGCTGGACGGGTTTGGCGAGGTTTTTCAGGCCGCGTGGCTGAAACGCTTCCGCGCCAAGATCGGGATAATGCGCCAAGAAGACGGCGATATGGATCTGATCACCGGGCTTTTGGGGCGCATGGCCACCAGCCAATCGGATTTCACCTGCAGCTTTGCCGCATTGACCCACGGGGACGCCGCAACCGAGATCACAGATGAGGGCGCATGGGACAGCTGGGCTCCGGACTGGCAAGCACGGCTGGAACGCGAGGAGGACCCAACAGGTGTGATGGCCCGTGCCAACCCGGTGATCATCCCGCGCAACCACCAGATTGAGGCCGCCATTCAGGCCGGGATCAACGGCGATCATACGCCCTTTCATCGCCTTGCCACGGCATTCACCCGGCCCTACGCACCGCATGACGACGAGATGGATTTGGCTTTGGGGCCAAAACCGGACGAGCGGGTGCTGCGGACATTTTGCGGGACGTGATGTGGCGAAACTAGGGGGCACTGCCCCTCGCCCCCCATTATAAGCGGGATAAGCGGGCCTCCCCTAAAGGTATTTGGAGCAAGGAAAAGGGACTGCGGTGGAACTGTCACTGCTGACATATAACATTCGCAAGGCCATAGGGCTGGACCGGCGGCGTGATCCGCATCGGGTGATGGAGGTGATCTGTCAGGCGGATGCAGATGTGGTTGTGTTGCAGGAAGCGGACCGGCGGCTTGGGCAGCGCAAGGCGGCGCTCCCCTATCAGATCATTGCGGATGAAAGCGATTACGTGGTGGCACCGCTTGCGACGAACAACGTGTCACTGGGCAGCCATGGCAATGCCATTCTGGTCCGGCGTGGGTTGCAGATCAGGCGCCCTGCCCGCATTGCCCTGCCCGGATTGGAACCCCGCGGCGCGGTATCGGTTGAGGTCGAAGGGCTGCGTGTGCTTGGCACCCATTTGGGGCTCATGCGCCGCTATCGCCACCAGCAGATGCGCAGACTGGCCGAACATCTGGCGGACACGGACCTGCCCACCGTGATGCTTGGCGATTTCAATGAATGGTCGGCACATCGCGGGTTTGAACCACTTGATCGCGACTTTGACATTCATGCTTTTGGCAAAAGCTTTCATGCGGCACGGCCCATGGCGGCGTTGGATCGTCTGGTGGTCAGCCCCAACGTAGAAGTGTTGGCGGGTCATGTGGTGCAAACCCCGCTGAGCCAGGTGGCTTCGGACCACCTGCCGGTCCGGGCAGAGGTTGCAGTGACCGGTTAGCGCCGATTGATCAGCAAGATGCCCAGCGCCACCAGAGACAGCGATCCAATTGCGGCCGGGCCTACGGTTTCCCCCAGCCAGGCCCAGCCCATTGCCACGCCAAAGATCGGTGACAGAAACGCAAAAGACGCCACCGACGACGCCTTGTAGCGCTTCAAAAGCCAAAACCAGAACAGAAACACGCCCGAGGCGATGAACACGGCCTGAAAAGCAATGCCCCAGAAATGCACCGGTTGCAGCTCGCGGATGAACGGGCCGAAGAAAAGCGCAGCAACCAACAATGCCGGTGCAGAAACAATAACTTGCCAGAATATTTGCATATCGGGTGTCAGGGTCCTGAGCGGGGTCAGCCGCGCGCAGAGCGACACGCCCATCCAGCCCCATGCGGCCCCCAACGCTGCAAAATCCCCCCACAGGGAGACCTCGCCCCCCGCAGATCCACGGTCCAAAATGGCCCAGACCACCCCCACAAAGGCCAGCACCAACCCCACGGATTTCACCGTATTGAGCTGTTCACCGGGCAAGGTGAAATGGGCCACCAGCGCCATCCAGACCGGCATGGAGTAAAAGATGATCGACACGCGGGTCACGGTGGTCAGGTCCAGCGCCACAAAGAGGCAGATGAATTCAAATGAAAACACCAGCCCCACAAGGATGCCCGCCCAGAACGTGGCGCGGGTGAATTCGAACGGCACCCGCCGCAGCCCCATCCACAGCGCCAGCACCGCAATGGCCCCAAAGCTGCGCAGGCTGGCGGAAAACACCGGCTGAAAGCCTCATTGGTCAGCTTGATCACCACCTGATTGATGGCAAGAAGCACAAAAGCCCCTACCAGTGAGGCCGCACCGACCCCATCCATATGTCGTTTGTCATCCATCCGGCGACAGGACCTTGCGTCGCGGTTCGCGTCAAGAGGTTTGTCTTGCAATCCCCACATGTTATGAGGGGCCAAATCACCCAATTCAGAACAGGCCCGGAGCCAGATCATGACATTTTTGCAAATTGCCTCGCTGCTGATTGTGCTGGCAGGCCTCTTTGGTGCAATCAATTACCTCTTCCTGAAACTGCCCTCGGCCATTGGCATTCTGGTGGTGTCGCTCTTGGCCTCTATCGCGGTGATGGGGGTGGATCTGCTTGCACCGGGGCTTGGCATGGCGGATCAGGTGCGGGCAACGGTCACGGGGATTGATTTTTCGGATGCGCTGCTCGAGGGATGCTGGGCTCTTGTTGTTTGCCGGTGCGCTGCATGTGAAAATCTCGGATCTGCGCCAGCAATGGCGGGTGGTGATCTTGATGGCCACGATCGGGGTTGCGTTATCGACCACCATTATCGGCGTGGGCTTTAGCTGGCTCACCGGGATGCCGATCCTGATTGCACTGGTGTTTGGATCGCTGGTGTCGCCGACCGACCCGGTGGCCGTGCTGGGGGTTTTGCGCGAGGCAAACCTGCAAAAATCACTGGAAACCAAGATCGCCGGTGAAAGCCTGTTCAACGATGGCGTGGCCTATGTGGTCTTTCTAGTGCTGGTTGGGCTGGCGTTTCCATCCGGTGACGCCCACCACGAGCCGGGCCTGCAATCCGCAGCAATCTTGTTTGTGCAAGAGGCCGTGGGCGGCGCCGTGCTTGGCGTGGTTCTGGGCTGGCTGACCTTCCGGCTGATGCGCCGGATTGACGATTACTCGCTGGAGGTGCTTCTGACGCTGGGGTTGGCCTTTGGTGGTTATTCGCTGGCGGTGGCACTGCATTTTTCGGCCCCGATCATGGCGGTCTGTGCCGGGCTTTTGATTGGCGACGTGGGCGCGAAACATGGCATGAGCGAGGAAACCCGCAGCTATGTGGATGCGTTTTGGAAACTGATCGACGAGATCCTCAATGCGGTCCTGTTCCTGATGATCGGGTTTGAAGTCTTTGCCGTGGCCTTTACCGGGGATGCGGTCATGGCCGGGATCTTCGCCATTGTGCTGGCGCTGTTTGCCCGCTTTGCCGCCGTGGCGGTGCCGGTGATGCTGCTCAAACCGTTCCGCAACTTTTCTGCCGGTGTGATCCCGATCATGACCTGGGGTGGGCTCAAGGGCGGGATTTCCGTGGCACTGGCGCTAAGTCTGCCGGACAATGAATGGAAACCCTTGATCCTGACCGCCACCTATATCATCGTCATCTTCTCGATTATCATTCAGGGGCTGACCGTGGCCCCGCTGGCCACCAAACTGGGCCGCGAACCGGAGCTGATGTAATGCGCTACTTTGTCTATGACGTCTTTACCGACACGCCGTTTGGCGGCAACCAGCTGGCGATTGTGCCCGATGCGGGGGACCTGAGCACCGAGCAGATGCAGGCCATCGCGCGCGAGTTCAATTTCTCGGAAACCAGTTTCATTCTGCCGCCAGAAGATCCCGCCCATACCGCCCGGGTGCGCTATTTCACCCCCATGCGCGAACTGCCTTTTGCCGGTCACCCCACCGTGGGCACCGCCGTGATGCTGGCCGATCAGGGCGGCGACGAAAATATGGTGTTGGAGCTGGGCGTGGGGCCGCTGACCTGCATGGCCAAAGACGGCGCCGCGTCGTTTCGCACCGAACATCCGCTAGAGGTGAAGGCCCACCCCGCCGCAGAACTGGTGTGCAACGCCATTGGCTGTGACATCGGCAACCTGCGCAGCGAACCGGTGCTGGCCTCGCTTGGGGGCGATTTCGTTTACGTGCAGATCGACAACCGCACCACGCTGTCGAAACTTTGCCCCAACAGTGACGCCATGCGCGAAGGGGCTGCGCTTTATCCCGGCAACCACGACTTCGCCGTTTACCCCTATGTGCTTGACGGCAACAAGGCACACGCCCGTATGTTTGCGCCACTAGATGGCATTCCCGAAGATCCTGCCACCGGATCCGCCGCCGCACCGCTGGCCGCACTTATGTGCCGCGAGCTTGATCGCAATATTGACCTGACCATTCATCAGGGTGTGGATATGGGGCGTGCATCCCGGATTGAACTGACCGCCGACCCCAAAGGCGTCACCGTGGCCGGCAAGGCGGTAAAGGTGATGGAAGGCGAATTGTTCCTCTGATCCCTCTCCGGGGATCACACTGCACCATTCCCCCGGTTCCCTCGCCCGGCTTTTCACGTCATAAAAGCCGGGAAGATTCGTGAGGTGCCCCGATCATGCCAGATAAAACCATCCTTGCCCGCTGCGAAGAAAAAGGCCTGCGCATGACCGAACAGCGCCGGGTGATTGCCCGTGTGCTGCAAAGTGCCCATCACGATCACCCGGATGTAGAAGAACTCTATGCCCGCGCCTCTGAGGTGGATGCAGGCATTTCGCTGGCCACGGTTTATCGCACGGTGAAGCTGTTTGAAGAGGCGGGCATTCTGGTCAAGAACGAATTTGGCGATGGGCGCGCGCGCTATGAAAGTGCCGACCGCGACCACCACGACCACCTGATTGACCTCAGCACTGGCAAGGTGATTGAGTTTGTCGATCCCGAAATCGAAGCTCTGCAGGAGAAGATTGCCGAGAAACTGGGCTACAAGCTCAAGGATCATCGGCTGGAACTCTACGGCGTGCCGCTCGACAAGAAGTAAGGGGGTTGGGGCGCTGCCCTGTCCTACGGACTCCCCGGGATATTTCTGTCTAGAAAATAAGGAACGACACCGCGCACCCTTATTTTCTAACCCCAAATATCCCCGGGGTGAGCGCGCAGCGCGAGGGGCAGCGCCCCTGATCAGGCTCACGAAGTGAGCCACGCCCAAGCCTGGCAACCAAAGGGCGCAAAGGCGCGGGAGCGTCCCGCTGATCCATCACGAAAACAAATGTGATCCATCACGCTTTCCCCGCTTGTTTCGGATCCAATTTTCCGGTTCTGTCACTCGGCACACCTATGGATCCTGAACATGCAAAACATCCGCGGCATCATCCTTGTCACCCTGTCCATGGCGGCCTTTGCCGCCGAGGACGCCTTTATCAAATCCAGCTCTGCCGGCCTGCCGGTGGCCGAGGTTTTGGTGTTTTTGGGTGTTGGCGGTGCGTTGGCCTTTGCGGTGATCACCTATCTGACCCGTGGCACGCTGGCACCATTGGTGCACCGCGACATGCGCTCAAAGATGCTGGTATCACGCGCGGTGTCCGAGGGGATCTCGGCGATGTTTTTTGTCACCGCCCTGTCGCTGGTGCCAATTTCCACCGTTGCGGCCGTGTTTCAGGCCACGCCCCTGGCGATCACCGCAGGGGCTGCAATTTTCTTGGGTGAAACGGTCGGTTGGCGGCGCTGGACGGCGATTGGCGTTGGGTTTCTGGGCGTTCTGTTGATCATCCGCCCGGGCGCAAGTGACTTCGACATGGCGGCGTTGTTTCCGATTGCAGCGGTCTTTGGCATTGCGGTGCGCGATTTGATCACCCGGCAAATTGATCCCTCAATCCCATCCACATCCGTCAGTTTCTATGGCTTCTTTGCGCTTATTCCGGCGGGTCTTCTGATGCTTCCGATCTCGGACCCATTTGTCCTGCCGCAAGGGGCGCAATGGGGTTTTCTGGCAGGCGCCATGGTGTTTGGTGTCGGTGGATATTACGCAATTGTCTTAGCAATGCGCATCGCTGAGACCTCAATCATCATGCCCTTTCGCTATTCTCGACTGATCTTTTCGATCATCCTTGGCATGCTGGTTTTTGGCGAACGGCCCGATATGCTCACCTATCTTGGCGCGACAATCGTGATTGGCAGCGGGATTTATATGTTTCTGCGGGAAGCTCGCGCTAACAGGCGTGCCGCCCGGTTGCCCGACACCGCCTGACGCGCTAAGACGCCCCCAACAGAAGTTTTCTTCATACTGGGAGCACCCGAATGAGCACCATCGTCGATATTTTTGCACGTGAAATTCTGGACAGCCGTGGCAACCCGACCGTTGAGGTCGATGTCTTGCTGGAAGACGGCACCCTGGGCCGCGCCGCCGTGCCGTCGGGCGCCTCAACCGGGGCACATGAAGCGGTGGAAAAGCGCGATGGCGACAAAGACCGTTATCTGGGCAAAGGCGTTCTGGGCGCCATTGAATCCGTGAACGGCGAGATTGCCGAGGCCCTGATTGGCTTTGACGCCACCGAGCAAGAAGCCATCGACGCCGCGATGATCGAACTGGACGGCACCGAGAACAAAGGCCGCCTTGGCGCAAACGCCATTCTGGGCGTGTCGCTGGCTGTGGCCAAAGCCGCGGCCGACACCTCGGCCCTGCCGCTCTATCGCTATGTCGGTGGCGCTGCCGCCCGCGTCTTGCCGGTGCCGATGATGAACATCATCAATGGCGGTGAACATGCGGACAACCCGATCGACATTCAGGAATTCATGATCATGCCGGTGTCGGCGGAGAACATCCGCGAAGCGGTGCGCATGGGCGCCGAAGTGTTCCACACCCTGAAAAAAGAGCTGCAGGCCGCAGGCCTGTCCACCGGCATCGGTGACGAAGGTGGTTTTGCACCGAACATCGCCTCGACCCGCGACGCGCTGGATTTTGTGATGAAGTCCATTGAAAAAGCGGGCTACAAGCCGGGCGAAGACATCTACCTCGCGCTCGATTGCGCCGCGACCGAATATTACAAAGGCGGCAAATATGTGCTGTCGGGCGAAGGCAAAGAGCTATCCTCGGAAGAGAACGCTGAGTACCTTGCCGCGCTGTGCAACGACTATCCGATCATCTCGATTGAAGACGGCATGTCGGAAGATGACTGGGACGGTTGGGTCGCGCTGACCGCACTGCTGGGCGACAAAGTGCAGCTAGTCGGCGACGATCTGTTTGTGACCAACCCGGCGCGTCTGGCCGATGGCATTGGCAAAAAAGCCGCCAACTCGATGCTGGTGAAAGTGAACCAGATCGGCTCGCTGTCCGAAACCCTGAAAGCGGTCGATATGGCGCATCGCGCGGGGTTCACCAATGTGATGTCGCACCGCTCGGGTGAGACCGAGGATGCCACCATTGCCGACCTCGCCGTGGCCACCAACTGCGGTCAGATCAAAACCGGCTCGCTGGCACGCTCAGACCGGCTCGCGAAATACAACCAGCTGATCCGCATTGAGGAACAGCTGGGCGCGACTGCGGAATATGCAGGCCGTTCGATCCTGAAGTAAGCGACAGGAGCACGCCGCGTGGACCGCCCGACATCTGACAATCGGTTTCAGGCGGACCACGCGGCGCTTCTGTTGCACAGTTATGAAACAGCCTTGGGCCGTCCGTTGCTAACCAGTACGGGCGGCCCAATTGCGACCGCCGAGGCCTTGTATCACGCGCCCTTTGTGGTGCTGTCCCATGACGGGGCAAAGGATCCGGTGTTCACCTATGGCAATCAGCGTGCGCAGGATTTGTGGGACACCACATGGGAGGCGCTGACCCAAATGCCCTCGCGCCTGTCGGCCGAAGCCGATGAACGGGACGCACGTGCCAAGATGCTCGCATCCCTGAATGAACAGGGCTATCTGGACAATTACACCGGTATCCGCATCTCAACCACGGGGCGGCGTTTTTTCATCAAACAGGCGGTGATCTGGACCCTGTGGGATGATGCGGGCCGGCAGGTGGGACAGGCGGCGACGTTCTCTGAAACCGAACCGCTTTAGCAATCCTGCCTGTCCACGCCAAACCCCTTGCAGTTTTACTCCATCCAGTGTCCTCTTTCCTGATGACAGACAGCCACAGGTTCTAAAGGTGCGTTTCATGTTCCAAATTTTGTCCCCCATCGCCCATAAGCTGATCGCCCAGGCCGAGCGCCGTCTGGGGGTGGCGCTGGACTATACCCATAAAATTGCCGACACCAATATTGGCCTGCTGGCACGCTACAACAGGCTGTTTGGCTTTCTGGACCCGATGAAGCACCTGCCCGCAGATGCCTATCATACAGCACGTTTGCGCGGGGCATTGGCGGCGGATTGTGGCACTTGCGTTGAGGCCGAGATCAATCTGGCCATGCAAGCAGGTCTTAGCCCCGCCGTGATCAAAACAATTTTAGAAGGGCAGCCTGAAGGGCCATTGCAGAATGTCGTAACACTGAGCGATGCGGTGGTGCGTGATCGGGTGGATGCCCCTAAGGCCCGCACGGCGCTGATCGCGCAGTATGGCGAAGCCGGGTTGATCGAGTTGAGCTTTGCAATGAACGGCGCCGCCCTTTTGCCCGGCGTGAAACGCGCAATGGGGTATGCCACCGCCTGTGACCTGTCACTGATGCGCAAGCTTGGGTAAGCCACGTCCCCCTTCAATCCAGCCTCGTAGCCCCGTCACCAGCACCAGATCGGTCTGGGCAGCACGCTCGCGCACGCGCCTTGCCGCCGTATAGGCGGTGCTGTCGTAAAACGCCTGCGCCACCTCGGGGCTTTCAAACTCAATCAACGTGACCAGCCCGCGCACACCGCCTTCGCGGTAATCCGCGGCCGGATCACGAGCAAGGATCTTGCCGCCATAATCCGCTATCGCTGCGGCAGAAAGCTGTTTGAACGTCTCAAACCCCTCTGCATCATGCACCCGGATATTGGCAATCAGATAGGCTTTGGCCATCCTCCCCTCCTTTTCCTACTTCTGTTACCCCCCTAATGTTCCCCTTCTTCTCCCGTGTGCCCCCTTTTGCACCGGGCTGCCCCCTTTTTGAGGGCGGCTTATTTGGGGGGCGGCTTAGCGACAGCTACCCACCAACCGGACGATAACCCGCGCGCGCCGCCCCGGCGGCTTTCATCGCCCCCATTGCTTCGGCTTGGGTCATCAGTTTGGTGGTGGCCCCGGCCGACATCGTACCAGATGCGCCAACCACAAGGGCACAGGTCGCCATCACCTCGTCACTGGGCGCTTCGATCAGCGCCACCACATCATCTTCACCGAAACAGAAAAACAGGTGGTGCAATTTTCCGCCGATCGAGGTGATCATCTCGCCCGCCGCTTTTTCCCGGTCTTCCGGGCTGTCCACCAAAGATTTCAAAGCGGCACGGGAATATTTGCCGCGAAACAGATAATAAGACATGAGAACCTCCTTGTTGTGAAAGGATAAGCCCCTCCTGTGCCTGCCACAATTTCCCGCTGCATGGGCCACCGTAGCATGTGCGCAGGCCCCGGTCAGCCTGCCCAGATGATCAGCCCCGACCACAGATCACAATCGGTTCAGGCCGCACGCGCCCCGGTTGCACCTGCGCCGCGGGCCCGTACACTCGTCACATGAGTTTTGTGACCACATATCAGTTGCATCTGCTGCTGGCGCTGTTTGCGCTGGGGGCCTTGGGCGCGGGGCTGTTGTTTCGCAAACCGGCGGGGCATCGCGCCTGGAAACTTGCGGATCTGGTCTGGGTGGTGCTTGGTGGGATCGGCGCATTGGTGGCCATCATTGCCGGGCTTTATACCTCGGACAGCTCGCAACTGGCGCGCCAGATTGATCTGGCATATGCCGCCACTGCTGATTTTGACCGCGACGCAGCCCGCTTCCGGCTCAGGTTTTGCGATCCGGCCGCAGACACACATGTGGCCGCACTTTGCGACAAGGTGGAATTCCTGTCCGCCTCAACCGCCACCAATGCCGAACTGCCCCTGTTTATCGCCGTGACCGAAGAGGTTGTCCCGCTGACCGGCCTTAGCCTGCTGGTGGGGGACCGGCATGAACGCGGCGAAATGCATGACATGGTGGCAAAAGCAGACGCCTTTGATATCGAACGCTTTCTCGTGTTTACATCACGCGATGCGACCACCGACGCCGCCGTCACGTCTCTGCGCCGGACCGCCCCCGCCATCGCAGGGGATTTCCAGATCCTTGCGCAAAGCTATGACAAGCTGATTGATCAGGTTGGCCAGTTACAGCGCGAATGGGAATATCTTCAGGACAATGCACATATCCTGATCCTGCAAATCCTTGCGCTTTGCCTTGTCAGCTTCGCCGCCCCGTTCCGGCTGGGCAAATCGGTGGTTGAACTGCGCGGCAGCCTGAGCGCCCAATCCCCCCAAAAAAACGCCAAACACAAAGGGTCAGCAAACGGCCCCAAAAAGGAACAATCATGACCCCGGATGAGATCATCTCGCATCTTTCCCTGACACCCCACCCCGAGGGCGGGTATTTCCGAGAGACCTGGCGTGGCAGTGAGGCAAACGGGCGCGCCACCGGTACCGCCATCTATTTCCTGCTGAAAGCCAGAGAAGCCAGCCATTGGCACCGGGTCGATGCCGCTGAGATCTGGCTTTATCACTCTGGCGCGCCCTGGTCCTGTCGCTGTCCGACACCGATGACGGCCCCGCGCGAGATCACCTGCTTGGCCCGGACCTCGCACAGGGAGAGGCGCCGCAGATCATCGTGCCGGAACATCATTGGCAGGCCGCGCGCACGACCGGGGAATACACACTGGTGTCCTGCACCGTGTCACCGGGGTTCCAGTTCGAAGGCTTCACTCTTGCCACACCGGGGTTTGACATTCCGCGCGGCTGACATCCCGGCACGATGCGCGTACAGCGCCTATTTTCTTGCCTTCAATACCTCGAGGTGTGCCCGCAGGGCGAGGGGCAGCGCCCCTTACCCGTCCTCCCCCAGCAACACCGCGCTTACCGGGGCCAGCGCAACCGATTTCGCACGGTTTCCAAGGCTCCACTCAATCAACGCCTGCACCGTGGCGGGGCGCGCGCGACCAAGCACAATCACCCCGTCCTGCTGGCGTGCCTTGAAGGCAGCATTGTCCATAAAGCGACGAATGGCGCGCCCATCCTGCCCGGCCCCATCCACATCTCGAAACAGGGTGCCAGCTGGCACGCCGGCCTTGATCGCCAGACGATGCCCGGTGTTCAACCCCTTGGGGTGGCTGATCACGCCGTGACCACTTTCCGACAGAATTGCAGACACCTGTTTGGCAAGCGCCGGGTCTTCCTGAAACCCGCTTTCAAGGCTCATTATCACCGCGGCCCCTGATCCAGCATCTCTTGCTGGACCTGAAAATTCACCTCAGCGTCAGACGGCGTGGCGGCTGGGGGCAAACTGGCTTCAATCACCACCTCGGCGCCTGCGGATTTATAAAAATCAATGGCGTCCTGCGCATCTGCCGCAGTAGCGTCCACCGCGATGGTCACCGGGAACGGCAGCGATGAGAGCGGAGGCAGCGCTGCGCGGTCGCCCCCCTGATCCAAAAGCAGCACAGCCATAATCGGCCGATCCCCCTCTCGGGAAAAAGCAACGGCATTGCGTTTGATGGCAAGTGGAGAGGCATCCGTGGCGGATTTTGCATCTGCATCGCTCGCAGCACCAGGAGCGGTGGCAGGCGCGTTATTTGCCGCAACCTTCGGAGCCGTCTCACTCTGATCTTTTGCCAAATTGTCCGCGTCAGACCCCAGATCCGATGCCACCTCCCCTGCCCCGTCAGCGCCGATGGTCGGCAGGCGTCCGATGGTCACATTTTTCGCCAGGTTGCCAATGGGGGCCACCGGGGCGCTTTTGATCTCATCCCCCTTGGGCGCATCTGCCCCCTCAGTCATTTCGCCAGCCTGTTTCGCTCGCTGGTCTTCCGTCGCAGTTTGTGCGGCAGGAGGGGCGGTTTGCGGTGCGGGGGCTTGTGGCAACGCACTGCCATTGCTCAGACCAGCGGTCGGGGCTTTGGTGGTATTGGGCGGCAGCGGTGCAGGTGTTCCTTTAGGGGTTGCCGCCAGCGCTGTGTCATCGTTTGATGCGGCTGGGGTCACCAGTTCTGACGTGTTGTCTGCGGCTTTTGCAGCGGGGCCTGCGGGCAATTTTACCGGCGCCATGTCGACATCCGCGCCTGAAGGTGTTTTGGGCGCAGGTGTTTTCGCGACGGGCTGTTCGCCCAATGTGGCGGCTGCTTCGGCGTTGTTGCCGGCAGTTGGCGCCATTGGGGCAGCGGGCGCCTCGGATTGGGCAGAGGTTTGTGGCGCGGTTTGTGGTGCATCGGAAGAAGCGGCCTCTTCCATAGAGTCACTGGGCTGATCATCAGACGCATCACCAGCGCGCGCCGTATCAACTGCACCCGTTTCCGCAATTGGGTCTGCCTTAAGGTCCGCTTCTGGGGCAGCCTTTGGGGCAGGATCTGCTGCATCCTGCCCTGTGCCTGTTGGGACCTCAGTGTTTGTACCCGGCATGGCTTTGGTCATCGCACTGTCCGACGCATGATCCATCGGCATTTGTGCCGGAGGTGGCGACAACAGCGACAGCCCCGCAAGACCAACACCAGACAGGACGGCCCCCATTGCCACCCCTGACAGAAACCCTCGTGACATGCCTGTCCTCCTTGCACTTTCAGACCGGCAATCGTCGCCGATTTGCCAAGCTGTATTCGCGGCCTGCCCAGCCGTTGCCTCAGTCAACCCGCATAGATCCCCTTGACCAAGGGCGCAGGTCTGGAACATGTATAGCCGGACTAGACCCGCGCGTAACCCCCGTTACGCCGTCAAATGCTGAAAGGCCACCTCATGATCCTGCTGATCGACAATTATGACAGCTTTACCTACAATCTTGTCCATTATCTGGGCGAACTTGGGGCTGAGGTTGAGGTCTGGCGCAATGATGCGCTGACGGTGGACCAAGCGTTGGCGAAACAGCCGCAGGGGATTTTGTTGTCGCCTGGCCCCTGTGACCCGGATCAAGCAGGGATCTGCCTGGAATTGACCGACGCGGCAGCCAAAGCTGGCGTGCCTTTGCTGGGCGTGTGCCTTGGCCATCAAACCATCGGTCAGGCGTTTGGTGGCAAAGTGGTGCGCGCAGGCGAAATTGTGCACGGCAAAATGGGCACGATGCACCACGCCAGCACGGGCGTGTTTGATGGGCTCCCCAGCCCGTTGGAGGCGACCCGCTATCACTCGTTGATCGTAGATCGTGACAGCCTGCCGGACTGTCTTGAGATCACCGCCTGGCTGGAAGACGGAATGATTATGGGGGTCAGACATAAAGAGCTGCCGATTGAGGGCGTTCAATTCCACCCCGAAAGCATCCGGTCCGAGCATGGCCATGCGATGCTGGCCAATTTCCTGAAAGCGGCGGGGGTGAACGTGCAAGAGATCACGCAAGACACCAACACGGGGGACGCGGCATGAGCGATCAGATCAAACCGCTGATTGGCGCGGCAGCGGACCGCGCTTTGACACGCGACGAAGCAGAACAGGCGTTTGAGATCCTGTTTCAGGGCGAAGCCACCCCCAGCCAGATCGGAGGCCTGTTGATGGCGTTGCGCACGCGTGGCGAAACGGTCGAGGAATATGCCGCCGCCGCCGCCGTGATGCGCGCCAAATGCAACCCGGTTGTGGCCCCAAAGGGGGCGATGGACATCGTGGGCACCGGTGGCGATGGCAAAGGCACACTGAACATCTCAACCGCAACCGCATTTGTGGTGGCCGGCGCAGGCGTGACGGTCGCGAAACACGGTAACAAGAACCTGTCGTCAAAATCCGGTGCTGCAGATGCGCTGACCCAGATGGGCGTGAATGTGATGGTCGGGCCTGAGGTGGTTGAGGCCGCATTGGATCAGGCTGGAATTGCCTTCATGATGGCGCCCATGCACCACCCGGCAATTGCCCATGTGATGCCTACCCGCGCTGAACTGGGCACCCGTACGGTCTTTAATATCCTTGGACCTCTGACCAACCCGGCAGGCGTGAAACGCCAGTTGACCGGCGCGTTTTCGCGTGACCTGATCCGCCCGATGGCAGAAACGCTTGGCCTTCTGGGCAGTGAAAAAGCCTGGCTGGTGCATGGATCCGATGGCACGGACGAGCTGTCGATTGCCGGTGTCAGCTGGGTTGCAGCGTTGGAAAATGGCACGGTGCATGAGTTTGAGCTGCACCCAGAAGAGGCCGGTCTACCGGTGCATCCTTTTGAGGCGATCATGGGCGGAGAACCTATTGAGAATGCCCGCGCCTTCCGCGCGCTTTTGAACGGCGAAAAATCCGCCTACCGCGATGCGGTGCTGTTGAATGCGGCGGCCGCATTGGTGGTGGCCGACAAGGCAGATGGCCTGAAAGAAGGGGCGGCATTGGCGACTGAAAGCATCGACAGCGGCGAAGCGTTGAAGCGAATTGAAACCCTGGCACGGGTAACCTCCGGGACCGCGTGAAAAGGGTGGCAACCGTGTACACTTGCACCAACAAAACTAGAAAACTAGTTTTCTAGTTTTCTAGTTTTCTAGTTTTCTAGTTTTCTTCGAAACATGCGCCCCTGGCCCGGTCAATCCATTAAGTCACACACACTCATGCCCGACATACCTTCCCTCTGGTCCAACCTCCCGTTTTTCAAAGAAAACTGGCCCGAGATCAAATCCACAATCGACGATGACCCGCGCGAGATCTTGCCGCCAAAGCACCGCCGCTTCGCCGCCCTCAATGCCACCGCACCGGAAAACATCCGTGTTGTGATCCTCGGTCAGGACCCCTATCCGACGCCGGGCCATGCCAATGGGCTTGCCTTTTCGGTCGAACCAGATGTGCGCCCCCTGCCCCGATCGCTCAAAAATATCTACACTGAGCTTGAAGCGGATCTGGGCATTCAGCGCCCCAATGGCGACCTGTCCGATTGGGCCCGCCAAGGCGTTCTGCTCCTCAACACCGCGCTGTCAGTTCCTGCGGGGGCCGCCAACGGGCATCAGAAATTGGGCTGGGACAAGCTGGTGCATCAGGTTCTGGCCCAGGTCTCAACCCGCCCGACCGCCTTTGTCCTTTGGGGCAATAACGCACAGAAACTGGCGCGTTACATTCAACCGGGGGATCATCTGATTGTGAAAACAGCCCATCCCTCACCGCTGTCCGCACGGCGTGGTTTTTTCGGCTCGCGCCCGTTTTCTTCCATCAACAATTGGCTTACAGATCAGGGTCAGACCCCAATCGCGTGGTAAACTTCTGAAGGTGACGACATGACCCAGACCGTTCTCGACAAGATCAAGGCTTACAAGCTGGAGCATGTAGCCGGCTGCAAAGCCCGCCGCCCCATCACCGAGGTCGAAGCCGCCGCGCATGAGGCCAGCCCGACCCGTGGTTTTGCCAAAGCGCTGTTTGACGCCTCAAAAACCGGATATGGCCTTATTGCGGAAGTGAAAAAAGCCAGCCCGTCCAAGGGCTTGATCCGCGAGGACTTCAACCCACCCGCGCTGGCACAGGCCTATCAGGCGGGCGGTGCCACCTGTCTGTCCGTGCTCACCGATGGGCCGTCGTTTCAGGGCGCCGATGACTTTCTCGTGGCCGCCCGCACCGCAACAACCCTGCCTGCCCTGCGCAAGGATTTCATGTATGACACCTATCAGGTCGCCGAGGCCCGCGCACTTGGCGCTGACTGTATCCTGATCATCATGGCCTCAGTGTCTGATACACAAGCGCAAGAACTTGAAGACGCAGCTTTTTCCTGGGGGATGGATGTGCTGATCGAAGTGCATGACGAGGCAGAGCTTGAACGCGCCGTGGCGCTGAAATCCCCGCTTCTGGGGGTGAACAACCGCAACCTCAAGACCTTTGAAACCACGCTCGACACCACCCGCCGCCTGTCCAAGCTGGCCCCGTCTGACCGCCATCTGGTCTGCGAAAGTGGTCTTTTCACCCCGCAAGATCTAGCTGATATGGCCGACTATGGCGCCCGCACCTTCCTGATCGGCGAAAGCCTGATGCGCCAGAAAGATGTCGAGGCCGCAACCCGCACCCTGCTTGCCAACCCCGTGCCCGCGTGAGGTAATCCCATGACCAATTCACCGCTCACCCATTTCGACGCCGACGGCCAAGCCCATATGGTGGATGTCTCGAACAAAGCTGTGACCGACCGCATGGCGCTGGCCGAGGGCTTTGTCAAAATGACCCCGGAAACCCTTGCGCTGATCACCGATGGCACCGCCAAAAAAGGCGACGTTCTGGGGGTTGCGCGACTTGCCGGCATCATGGGCTCAAAAAAGACCGCCGACCTGATCCCACTGTGCCACCCGCTGCCGATCACCAAGGTCGCGTTAGAGCTGAGCCCAGTGCCCGACCTGCCCGGCGTCCGCATCACTGCCACCGTCAAAACCGGCGGGCAAACCGGGGTTGAGATGGAAGCCCTCACTGCGGTTTCTATCGCCGCCCTTACCGTTTACGACATGCTGAAAGCCGCTGAAAAAGGCATGGAGATCAAAGACATCCGACTGCTTCGCAAAGAAGGCGGCAAATCCGGCGTATATGAAAGATGAGCACGGGCCGCTCCCTTGAGCTGTTTTTTGTAGACGGTCGCCCCGATGGGATGCTGACCGCAGAAGTCTTCGACTGGACCGGCCATGTGCTGCGCTTGCCACGCACCCAATTGGTAGAGGGGCTGGAAACGGCTGAGGCCCGACAAACCGGGGTGTATATCCTGCTTGGGCAGGATGAGAACGGACCTCTTGCCTATATTGGCGAGACCGAAAATATGGCCGACCGCCTGAGATCCCACGCCCAGAACCGCGACTGGTGGGATGATGCCATCCTGATCACCGCCGCCCGCGACGCGCTGCACAAAGCGCATGTAAAATTCCTCGAAGCGCGGCTGATCCAACTGGCCAAAGACGCTGGGCAAATCCGTCTTGAAAACGGCAACCAACCCGGCGGGGCAAGCCTCAATGAAGCCCATACCGCCAATATGGAGGCCTTTCTTGAAACCCTGCATATGGTGCTGCCCGCCATTCGCGTGGATGTGTTTCAAACTGGGCGGCAGCATTTGGCTTCAAGCAATGAGAAACAAACCGGGGATGTGCTAGAAATACCTGCACACTCAACAGATGCGGGTGAGCACTTCATCATTGCGCGCCCTCACGATAACATCGATGCTCGCGCAAAGCTTGTCGATGGGAAGCTAATAGTCCTAAGAGGATCCCGTGTGAAAGCTGAAGACACCGGGAAATCGAGCTACTCGTCACTCCGTTCAAAACTCTTTGAGACTGGCGTAATTACATTACGAGATGGGAAGGAAATGTTCAGTGAAGACTACGCCTTTTCGAGCCCTTCCGCTGCTGCATCCGTTGTCATAGGCCGATCTGCCAACGGGCGGCGCAACTGGAAACTCCCCGATGGGCGCACCTACGCGGACTGGGAAAAAGAACAATTAAACGAGGCACAGCCATGATCCCTGTCACCGAAGCCCTGGATAACCTCTTCTCACTGGTCGCTCCGCTTGGCACCGAACAGGTGCCACTGGCCACGGCCGCAGGCCGTGTGCTGGCCGCCCCTGTGATCGCCTCCCGCAAACAGCCACCCTTTGCTGCCTCTGCCATGGACGGTTACGCCGTAAACGGGGTTGAAGCCGACCCCGAAGCGATGTTCCAGGTTATTGGCGAAAGCGCTGCGGGCCACGGGTTTGACGGCAAGGTCGGTGCCGGTCAATGCGTGCGCATCTTCACCGGGGCCCCTATGCCCGAAGGCGCAAACCGTGTGATTATTCAAGAGGATGTGACCCGCCAAGGCGATCTGATCACCTTGGCCCGCAAGCTTGACAAAGGTCCGCATGTGCGCCCCTCGGGGGCTGATTTCACCGTCGGTGATCAGGTCGATGCGCCGCTGCCCCTCACCCCTGCTCATCTGGCATTGATTGCCGCCATGAACGCCGCAAAAGTGACTGTCTACCGCAAACCGATTGTGGCGTTGATGGCCACCGGGGACGAATTGGTCATGCCCGGCGAAAATCCCGGCCCTGATCAGATCATCTCCTCAAACACCTTTGGCCTGAAGGCGCTGATAGAGGAAAACGGCGGCGAGGCGCGCATGTTGCCCATTGCCCGCGACAGTCGTGAAAGCCTGCGCACGGCGTTTGATCTCTGCGAAGGGGCGGACCTGATTGTCACCATCGGCGGCGCCTCGGTTGGCGATCATGATCTGGTGGGCGATGTGACCGAAGAGCTTGGCATGGCGCGCAGTTTTTACAAGGTGGCGATGCGTCCGGGCAAACCGTTGATGGCAGGAAAACTTGGCGAAACTCCGGTGATTGGCCTGCCCGGCAACCCGGTATCGGCGATGGTCTGTGGCCATGTGTTTCTGGTGCCCGCCCTGCGCGCGATGCTTGGTCTCGACAAACAAGCCGCCCCACGGCAACGCGCCCGGCTGGCCAAAGCGATCCCGGCCAATGGTCCGCGCGAACATTACATGCGAGCTGTGGTTGAGGGCGGAAAAATCACCGTCTGCAATCAACAAGATAGCGCACTCTTGTCCGTTCTGGCCGGTGCCAATGCCCTCTTGGTCCGCCCGGTCAGTGACCAGCACAGGAGGCAGGGGCAGAGATGGTCTATCTGCCGATCTGATCGCGCATTGCGGCAACCTCGCACCAGCTCCGTCCGGGCCGTTAACCATAGCTTTACCTCGAGTTGACACAAAAAGAGAACATGGGTAGAACAGAACTTGAACGTCGCGACTATATTGCGACGTTGGGCTGTGTATGACGATTGCCCAAGTCGGGGATTTACCCCGCGAAACAACGGAGGTAAGAGCAGGTGCTGACCCGTAAGCAATTGGAACTTTTGGACTTTATCCACAAACGCATTCAGCGTGACGGGGTTCCACCCAGTTTTGACGAAATGAAAGAGGCGCTGGATCTCCGCTCGAAATCCGGCATTCACCGGCTGATCACCGCGTTGGAAGAGCGCGGTTTCATTCGCCGTCTTGCCCATCGCGCCCGTGCAATTGAAATTGTGAAACTGCCGGAAACCATGGAAAGCGGTGGTCGTGCCGGATTTGAAACGCCCAAATTTTCCCCCCGTGTGATTGATGGCGACCGACCGGAAACACCGTCTTCAGCGATGTCTCTCACCTCGGAAACAACGCTTGGCATCAACGAATTGCCACTTCTGGGTCGGATTGCCGCTGGCGTGCCGATTGAAGCGATCAGCGATGTGGCACAGCACGTGTCGGTACCACAGACCATGCTCGGACAGGGCGGCCATCACTATGCCCTTGAAGTCAAAGGGGATTCCATGATCGACGCCGGAATAAACAGTGGCGATGTAGTGGTGATACGCGAAACCAGCAGCGCTGAAAACGGCGAGATTGTCGTGGCGCAGGTGGAAGGCTATGAGGCAACGCTGAAACGGTTTCGCAAAACCGGTGGCATGATTGCGCTGGAAGCGGCCAATCCGAGTTATGAAACCAGAATCCTGCCGGAAGGATCAATCAAGGTGCAGGGCAAACTGGTCGGTCTGATCCGGACGTACTGATTTGCCCAATAACCTATTCGATTGTGTCATTGACCCATTAAAAAAGGGAGGCCTTGGCCTCCCTTTTTACAATTTAAGCGAACTCCGGCCCGGTTCAGCCCAGTCCAGATAGCTTTTTCTGCAACTCGGCAAGCTGTTTCTTGATCTCTCCCAGCTCTTCATCCTTCGAGCGGCTTTGGCTGTCATCATCCGAAGGCACAGGGCCGGATCCGGCCGCGAACCCGCCCATCATCGCCTTCATAAAGGCTTCTTGCTGCGCCTGCATTGCGTCCAGCCCTGGCATATTGGCCATCGGGTGCCCCATGGTACCCAGGTTTTCCATCATCTGAGACTGCCAAGGCCACT
>JQGR01000029.1_pt1 | contig 28677 bp, 36 predicted proteins | sample 210181 | NCBI WGS metagenome assembly JQGR01 (sample SAMN02928655, study PRJNA255238) | bioreactor metagenome | biome: continuous culture; feature: L-culture metagenome assembled contigs; material: continuous culture biomass; isolation source: continuous culture inoculated with microbial biomass... | reverse complement strand
TAGCACCCAACTTGGCGAACCCATTTGAAAGGTTCACCAAAACCAAACACAAACCCCTGACAACAAAGGAAAAAAGATGAAGGTGGCGGAGACGAAGTCCGCCTAAGTAGGGTCCAGAGGGGTCCAAGAGCATCTACCATTAACACGTTAAATCAACAACTTGTAGGAATATTCTTCCAGATGGATCTTGATAAATCCCCCTACAGCCGCCCATATTGCGTGGGTAGAACTGTGGTAGAGGATTGCCGCCATGTCGAAGAAGATCACCAAGCTTGAGGTAGACGCGTTCAACGCGCGCGGTCGGTTGCGTGTCTCCGAAGGACTGTACCTACAGGTTTCGAAGTGGGGCACCAAATCGTTCGAATTCCGGTTCACGCTTGACGGTCGAACCCGCAGCATGGGGCTAGGCCCTTACCCGAAAGTGTCGCTGGCAGATGCAAGGGCCAAGGTGAAGCTTCTAGCCGCCGAAGTGGAAAAGGGCGTAGACCCGATAGACGAACGCCAAGCCAAGCGCCGCAAGAATACCAAGGCCGAAAAGCCCATGACATTTGCCGAAGCCGCGTTGGCGTATATCGACGCGAAAGTTGACGTAGACGAAGGCGGCTTCAAGAACCCAAAGCACCGCCAACAATGGCGCAACACAATTGAGACGTATGCCAATCCGATAATCGGCAACGTGCCGGTCGCGGATGTGAACACCGATTTTGTTCTGCGTGTGCTTCAACAGGAAACCACGGCCAAGGGCAAAGCGGGGCCGTTATGGAACCTCAAGACCGAAACCGCGTCGCGCCTCCGGGGTCGTATCGAAAAGGTCTTGTCGTGGGCCGCGTTTCGCGGACTACGCGCCAAAACGGACAATCCAGCAAGATGGAAAGGGCACCTTGAAACCGAACTTGTTGCCCGCAAAGACCTGCGCAAGCCGAAGCATCATGCCGCCCTGCCATATGTCGATGTCGGCGCGTTCATGGCAAACCTTCGTGAGCGCGAAGGCGTCGCGGCAAGGGCGCTGGAATTCAGCATCCTAACCGCCGCGCGTTCTGGCGAGACAAGGGGCGCGACGTGGCAAGAAATTGACCTTGACGCGAAGGTCTGGACTATCGACGGTTCACGCATGAAGGCGGGCAAGGAACACCGCGTCGCATTGTGCGACGAAGCGATTGTTTTGCTCGAAGCCCTACCGCGAGAAGACGGCAACCCCCTTGTGTTCGTCGGCACCGCGAAGACAGGCGGACTTTCCGAAAACGCCATGAACAACGTACTTGGCAGCATTGAACGCAGCGAACTTACCCAACATGGGTTCCGATCTACGTTCCGCGATTGGGCTGGCGAGACAACCGCGCACCCGCGCGAGGTGATCGAACACGCCCTTGCCCACAGTCTCAAGGACAAGGCCGAAGCTGCGTACGCACGCGGAACCCTCATGGCAAAGCGGGTGCGGCTTATGGCGGATTGGGGCAAGTATTGCGCCGTAGACCGTAGCAAGGTCGAAGACACAGGCGTTGTGCCCATTCGGAGCGCAGTATGACGGACGAACCCAACTTCCCAATCGAAAACATACCTGTGCCGACTAAGGGGGCGGGCGGTAGGCCGCGTGACGTGAGGCTTGACGACATTTGCCGCCGCGCCGTCGAAGGGCTGGCATGTGGGCAATTCGAAAAGACGCGCCAAGCTGCACGGCATTTTACACCCGAATACATGGGCGAAGCCGTTTACGCAGGTTCCGACCGTGTGACAATCAATGGCAAGGTCCAAGACCTCAAAGAACGAATTGAAGAATACATGAACGCGCCTACTACCGCGCTCTAATTGCAATAAGTTATTCCTCACGACCGGGGCCGCGACCTGCGGCTAGGTGGTTCCTAATGCATCCGCCCGGACCAAAAGGAACTAACCAATGCAAAGCGTTACCATCGCCGCCGATACACCCACCCACCATTCGTTTGCCCGCCTGCCCGCCGCGATTGACCAATCCGGCTTGAGCCGCAGCACGATCTACGACCTAGTACAGCGCGGCCTGTTCCCGCCCCCGATCAAGGCAGGGCCGAAGCTGGCATTGTGGGTCCGCTCTGAAATCTCCGCATGGTGCGCAGCGCAAATCGCGGGCAAGTCCGAAGGCGAAATCAAAGCCTTGATCGTATGCTTGGTCGAAGCCCGCAAGAACGCAGCCTAAGAATTCGACGGATGCACAGTCCGTCGAATCCGCCGCAAAACCACAATAAATCAATGCGCTAGTTCGCGGTCATAAGAATGGCCGGGTCTACCCACACAGCTACCCACAGGCCGCAGCAAAATGAAGTCAAATCCGATCACGAACTTACCGCCCGGTTTGGTGAGGGACACCGCCGAATTCATCTACGCCCAAGCGCCGTATCCCGTAAGGGAAATCGCGGTCGCAGGTGCGATAGGATTGGCGGCTGGCATCATGGGCCGGGCTTGGAACGTTTCACAGACAGGGCTTAATCAATACATCCTACTTCTAGCGCCAACCGGGGCCGGAAAAGAGGCAATGGCCGCAGGGATCAATCGCATCTTAGCGGCGGTCAAGGTCGCGGGCGTGCCAACGGTAGACGAATTCATGGGGCCGTCGCATTTCACGTCGAAGGCCGCATATCTGCGTACCGTCGAAAAGCAACGCAGCTTCCTATCGGTCTTTGGCGAATTCGGCGTTGAAATGCAGCTAATGACGCACCCCAAGGCGTCACCGCACCTAGCCGAAAAGCGCCAAGTCCTTCTGGACCTGTACAACAAGTCGGGACACGGCAACGTCCTTCGCGGATCGAACTACGCCAGCAACAACGACAGTATCGCGGCAATGGGTGCCCCAAGCTTGAGCGTCCTTGCCGAAGGAACCCCCGAAACCTTCTACAAGGGCATGTCGGAAAGCATCATCGCGGACGGGTTCTTGCCCCGTTGGTTGTTGATCGAATACGCAGGGCCGCGCCCATACCGAAACAAGAACGTGTGCCCACAGCCCGGCGCGGACCTCACGCAGAAATGGGCCTACGTGGCGTCCAGCGCCCAATCCTTGATATCCAAGAACGAAGCAATCAACGTTGCACTCTCCCCCGACGCTGATACGCTACTGGACGCATTTGAACGACAGACGACAGACTTGATGAACGGGGCGGGCGACGAAGTATCCCGCCAGTTGTGGAACCGCGCTCACCTAAAGGCGCTCAAGCTGGCAGCGTTGCAGGCTGTGGGCACCAACCCCGACGCACCGACGATCACGCTTGAGCAAGCCCAATGGGCGGTCAACGCCGAAGTCTACGCAACCAATCAGCTTTCCAAGAAATTCGACGAAGGCGACGTTGGCGAAAAGGCCAATGGTGAGGCCAAGCAAGAGCAAGAGTTTATCCGAGCGATCTACCAGTACGTGACGGCGGACTACGGCGACTTGCCGAAGCTGCGCACAAGTCCAGCAATGCACGCGGATAAAGTCATACCGCTTTCGTATCTGCAACAGAAGTTGTTGGCCTTGGCGGCGTTTCGAAACGACCGCATCGGCGCAAGCGCCGCGCTCAAGCGTACAATTCAGAACTTTCTGGATGGCAGCGAATTGCTGGAAATGGGCAAGGCGGATTTAGCTGCGAGGTACAACAAGGTCGGACGCGCATTTGTCGTCCAGAACCCGACGCGTTTTGTCGAAGTAGGATCAAAGAAGTAGCGGCCTGTAGTATGAAGTTTGGGCAACTGTAGTGTGAAATTCACATTCAATATCAATGCGTTGTACGTGTAGTAGGTGTAGAATGTAGAAAGAGCAAGAGGGCAGAGAAATACGACGGGAAAATACGTCGGATGAATACGGCGAAATAAAATGAGAGGGATACCTACTACACATACTACATACTACAACATCTATATTATTATTTACTATCAGTTACTTGAGTGTAGTGCGACCAATGCTACAGCAAACAACACCCAGCATGAGGGAAAGAAAGGACCGCAGAAATGAACAAGCATACAATCCAAGGCACAAAAGACGTACCGACCCCTAATGACGTCATTCGCGAAATCTGGCGTCGCGTCTTAGACACCAGCAATCCCAAAGTGGCCTTCAAGGGCATTGAGGAAATTGCCAAATGGCAGAAGATCAGGGACGCAGAGCAAAGCGAAGGTTCTTCGACCCGGTAAGAGAGATACCGCTCACTTAGGCGGAGAGTTTTTCCGCCGTGACATATTGAATATATTGTATAAACATCGACAGAGTAGTTCCTACCCATATTCTACCCCCAATCTTGGTTGGGCTTGGTATGAGTGTCGGGCGAACGTAGCTAAGTGTCACACTCAATTTACGTATTCAAAATCAATAACTTGTCCACATTCATCTAGTTTCAAATTGGCGGTCGAATTCGTTTGACCGACCGAATTAAGCCCGTCTTAGGTGCCTGTAACGGAAATCAGAGCGCGCCTTTTACACATGTCTTGGCCTTCCACACAAAGCGAAACACCGGATACCCCCCGCCCTGTCCAAGTGCGCGTGAAACTCAATTCGGTGCAAGACGTGCAGCGTGAATTGTCCAAGCTATACAGGCTTGCAAGGGCGAAGAAGCTGGACGTATCCGAAGCGTCTAAGTTGGCGAACATTTTGATGCTCGTAGCCAGAATTATGGAAACCGGAGACCTTGAAGCCCGGATCGAAGCGTTAGAGCGGGGCGATATCCAATGACCCGCTTTCTCAAAGGACGTGTGGCGAAGCTTGAAACGCTTAATCGCCCGCCCGAACCCGCCATGAATTGCGTCGTACTTTTCGACCCTACAACCGACCGCATTTTGTCGCCGTTGCCAAAGCACCGCAAAATCATGCTGGTCCCGCAATGGCCGTCTGACGACGAATGGGAATCCGCCGCAATCGAACAACAAGAACGTCTGATCAACTCCGCCGCATAGAAGGAACAAACCCATGCCGCTTTATCTTGTGAATACCCCGAACGCAGAGAAATTTTTGGCCCTTGCCAATACAAGCGTCGGACGCCGTTCAATGCTTGGCGACGACGAAAAGCACGAATTCATCGGGCAGACGATCCGCGACGCACAAGAGGTTTTGCGCAAGGGTGTTGAACGGACGGTTGCGCTTGTGCAGGATCGTACGCGCACCGACACGGCCAAACATGCCGCCGCAAAGCAGCTTGCTGAAAGCACTGCAAAGCAACTGGCCTTCCAGCGCAACCAAATCGCAGCCAAGGCCGAAGACCTTGTGAAAGACGGGCAGGCCGTTGCCGACGCGTTCTTTGAATTGCGTGGCGAACGTGGCGCAATCGACGCCCAGATTATGAATTGGGTGAAAGAACAAGCGGGAAAGGACGGCGGCGTTACCCAAATCCGCAAGACCGCGATGGATGAACCGCAACTTGCCGCCGTGCTGTACAACGCACCCAACTTCTTGTTGGGGATCAACGAAAAATCGCACAGCAAATTGCGGCTGGACGTCGTACAGAAACATACACCGACCGCATACAAGGCGATGGACCAAGGCGTTGACCTGCAAGGGCTTGTGCCGCGCTATGACCGCGCAATCGCGTCGATTCATTCCAGCTTCTACAACCCGACAATGGCTGCGCAGGCCGAAACGCATGTCGAAGTCGCGTAGACATGACGCCCGCCCAAAAGGACATAAAGGCCATATCGGATTGGCTCACGCAGTCGTCGCGTATGCGCCGCACGCCGCTTGGCAAGGACCAAATCCTTGTCGGGCCTTACGCGACGTTGCTACCCGTCGAAGGGTCGTCAACCGATTGGCCGGACCTGTCGGAGTTGGCCGAAAGCGGGCTTGCCCTACTGGTGCCCAGAGGCCAGATGCCCGCCGCCACGCCCAAGGCCCGGTTGGATATGGAACCCTTCGGCCACCCGGCGCTTGTGAGGCGGCTAGGGCACCTGTTTGGATTCAAGCTGGGCGTGGACCTGCCCGACGTGCTGACACTGGCCCTGTCGTCGCCTTCGCAGTCGATCATGGACGTGCTGGACGGGGAAGGTCTGGGCGATATCGACCTATCCGCCGTGGCGTGCCTGTGTGTCCCACTTTGGGCAATCCCTGTCGCAGATCGTCAGGCCGTCGCAGCCCTTTGCCAGCATCCCTAGCAGGTATTCAGACAGCATCGGCGCGGAATAGCTTGCGGCCTATTCCCCGATGCCTAGGCGCGACATGGACCGCGCCGGGGCCGTGTCTCATTGAGACGCGGCCTTTCTACGGATTTACGTCATAGTAATTGCTTTCGCTGCGCGGGCAGTTTTCACGAAGAAGGTAGGCGCAACGCTTGAGCGACGGGTCGTCAGTCCCAAAGCTTTCTTCGGAGTGGCCGCACTTGGAACACGTTACTTCGACCCCTTCGACAGTGCCGTAATCGCCGTCGAGATCAACGTAATCTGTGGTTGTGGAGACATACCCCATATCTCGGGACCCTTTTTGTGTGCAAACCGGAAACGGAAAAGTTCGGCCTTCTTACGTTGAGCCGATCAACGGTGTTTCGACGGCTGAAATCGCAAGTTGTGCGACGGATGGGGGAAAATCGCCCTTCTTTGCCTTGCCTTCAACATAAGTGCGAAACTTACCACCTCCTATGTAAACGTCCTGCAACCATTCTCGATATGCACCTAGCGCAGCTAGTGGATAGCACCAAGATTCCTGAGGATTTGATTTCGATTGAGGGTGGCTATCTGGGTATCTGTGCGGGAACTTGTCTCTACACCCGTATGTTTCATTGAAACCGGATACGTCCCAATACTTTGACCAGTGAATGCCAATTGAAATATCTACGACGGTTTTCTCGTCGATTGGTGCGCCAGCTTCTATCATCTCATAGATGATCGTGTGCGCTTCGTTAAAGACGTGGAAAAAGCCTTTGGGCGCGGATTGGTAATTGAGCGCGATACGCTCGTGCCATTTATCAAAGCGACTTGCGCCGGTTGGATCATAACCGACCTGTGCGTAGATCATTTCGCGCAGTTTAGTTCCGGCAAGTATGCGGAAGTTGTCACGCGCTTCTGGTTGGCAATTCGCACCTGCGTCAAACGCGTAGTATTCGAGGATAGCAAGGCACACTTCTGCTGGATAACAATAGTGTACCGTACCTTTGTGCTTCACCTCGAAATGGGCCGCGACAGGAATATTTGCGATTTTGCCGAGGATAGACTTAATGCTTTGAATACGTGGCTTAAGTGGGTCGTCATTCCACTGGGCACTTATGTATCCAATATGCGCGTTCTGAACGCCGCAAAGCGCGGCCAAGCCGCGCTGGTTTAGGTACGGCGTCCCGTCAGAAAGTACGCCCATACCGATACCGTTAATCTCGGTATCCTTTTCGATGCCAAGATCAAGAACGCCTTGGCCGATTTCCTTTTTACCCGATTTTGCGGGTAACGTATTGATTTTAAGTGGCTTCATGCCGATTTCCTTTGCCCCAGGTTCCGTTCTCTGCTTGTCGGCGGCAGCAAGCCTCGCAGGATTCGGAAGAACATAACGAGAATATACAACAATCTAGAACTGCGACCAAGCGTCCCATCGCACTTTAAAATGGAGTTTAGGGAAGGTGTTTTCAACCGCTCAAAGTGCCGGTTTTTGAATGGGTAGATTGTGGGTAGCGAAGGCGAAATGCCGAATTATCCAATAAAATCAATGGGTAATGGCGGAGACGAAGGGATTCGAACCCTCGAGACCCTTCCGGGCCTACTCCCTTAGCAGGGGAGCGCCTTCGACCACTCGGCCACGTCTCCGTCGACCCGTTTAATGGGATGCGAATGGGGGGCAAGAGGGAAAAGTGAGAAATCCGCTGTGGCGTCGCTTTCTGCACCAGTTCAGACCGGGCAACTGACGCCGGTGGGCGTTACGTCGGATCTATGGGCGGGAATTTATGGGCAAACTTATCCGCAATCTCTTCCGACAGAAGGAATTGCAATCCCTGCGCCAAGCAGGTGGCCGCTTCGGGCGAGAGTTTGTCTTCGATTTCCGAGATCATCAACCCGCCGTAGATCTGCCACATGCGCGCACGCAGATCGCGGCCCGCATCGGTGATGCGCAGCACCCTGCCCCGGCCGTCGGTTTGGGCCGGGCATTGGGTGACCAGCCCCATATCCACCATCCGCTTGAGTGTGCGTGACAAATTCGGTTGGTCAAACAAGCTGAAGCTTTCCAGCTCATACTGGCGCAACCCCTCTTTGCCGCCGTTTTTTTCCAGCGCCCAAAGCACATCATACCAGCGCGCATTTGGCAGGCCGGCCCGCTTCAACGCCGCCTCAAACGCGCCGGTCACCTGGCGGTGCGCCAGGTTCAAGAGCACCCAGATTGCGGTGGTGTCATCATTTGGGTTGGGTTTGTCCATCTCACATTCCTGTTATGTCACCCCGGTTTTTCTTGCAAGGGCACGAATTGCTAGATACATGCACATGCATCTTATTTTCGCAAGACACATCGGAGTGATGCTATGAAATCGATCCTGCTGGGCACCGCCCTTGCCTCCCTCACCTTTGCCTCGACCGCCAGCGCCGAGATCTACAAATTCGATCCCGGCCATACCGAAATAAACTTCTACTACAACCACGCTGGCCTGTCCGAGCAGCACGGGCAGTGGAAAGTGATTGACGGCGAGGTCGATTTTGACCCGGAAAATATTGCCGCAACCAAGGTTACCGTGACCATCGACCCGGCCTCAATCGACACCGGAGTGAGCGCGCTGGATGATCACCTGAAAAGCGCTGATTTCTTTGACGTGGAAAAATTCCCTGCCATCACCTTCACCTCAACCAGCGTGGAACAGACCAGCGACACGACCATCAATTTGACCGGCGATCTGACCATCAAAGACAACACCAAGCCGATCACCATGGCGTTCACCCTGAACCACAATGGCACGCACCCGCTGGGCGAATTCATCGAGTTCTATCAAGGGGACTGGATTGGCGTTCAGGGTACCGGCGAGATGCTGCGCTCGGATTATGGCGTGGGCATGTTTGCACCCGTCACCTCGGATGAAGTGCGCCTTGGCATCTCGCTGAACTGCGCAAAGGCGGTTGGCCGGAATAATGATCCGCAACACAACAACGACGTGGGGGGCGCCGGCGCGCCTCCTGCATTGGGCCACGGCGGGGGTCATCCTGTTTTGCCTCGGGCTGGGGGTTTATATGACCCAATGGGTCACTGACGCGCTGGCACAGTTTCCCCTGATCCAGCTGCACAAAAGCTGGGGATTTGTGGCATTTGTGCTGGCGGGAATTCGCATTATCTGGCGCCTGATAAATCGCGCCCCAGCGATGCCGGACCATATGCCTATGCATGAACGCCTGGCCGCCCATCTTGGACATTATGCGCTTTATGCATTGATGCTGATCATGCCGTTGTCGGGCTGGCTGATGGCCTCGGCCTCAACCTTGCAGGACACATTTGGGGTGAAGAACAAAGTATTTGGCCTGTTTGAAATGTATGATCCGTTTGTGCCCGGTGACAAAGCGTTGTCAGAGCTTTTCGCCACCGCACATTTCTATGCAGCCTGGGCGCTGGTGGCTGTTCTGATTGGCCATATCGGCGCGGCCCTATTTCACCACATCTACCACAAAGATGACGTGCTGAAACGGATGACCTACGGGCGCTTTGGCAACTGACCGCCCACCGCGATACAAAACGGCCGGAGCAATGCCCCGGCCTTTTTTTGGATCTTCCGATTGCTCTGATCAGGCGTTGAACAAGAAGTGCAGCACGTCGCCGTCTTTGACCAGATAGCTCTTGCCTTCAGCGCGCATTTTGCCCGCCTCTTTGGCCGGACCTTCGCCGCCCAGCGTGACGTAATCGTCGTAGGCAATGGTTTCGGCGCGAATGAAGCCGCGTTCAAAGTCACCGTGAATGACCCCGGCCGCCTGCGGCGCCAGAGTGCCTTCGCGGATGGTCCAGGCGCGGGCTTCTTTCGGGCCAACAGTGAAATAGGTTTCAAGGTGCAGCAGCTCGTATCCGGCGCGGATCAGCCGGTCGAGGCCCGCCTCTTCCAGCCCAAGTTCACCCAGGAACATTTCCATATCATCAGCGTCCAGCTGGCTGATCTCTTCTTCAATCTTGGCGGAAATCACAACCGAGGCTGCGCCCTGTTCGGCGGCCATATCTTCGACGGCTTGGGAATACTCATTGCCCACAGCCGCGTCGCCTTCGTCCACGTTGCAGACATAAAGGATCTTCTTGGTGGTCAACAGCTGCAGCATATTCCACGCCTTGAGGTCCTCTTCATCCACCTCAACCGTACGTGCGGGCTGGCCGTTTTCCAGCGCCTCCATCGCGGCGCGCATGAGGCGTTCCTGCTGCACCGCTTCCTTGTCGCCACCACGCACTTTGCGCACGATGTTTTGCAAACGCTTTTCGATGCTTTCCATATCGGCAAGCATCAATTCGGTCTCAATCACTTCCGCGTCTTCAACCGGGTTCACGCGGCCTTCCACGTGGGTCACATCACCATCATCAAAGCAGCGCAGCACATGGGCAATGGCATCCACTTCCCTAATATTGGCCAGAAACTGGTTGCCCAGCCCCTCCCCCTTGGAGGCCCCCTTCACCAGACCAGCAATGTCCACAAAAGTCATCCGGGTGGGAATGATCTCTTTCGAGCCGGCAATCGCTGCCAATTTGTCCAGCCGCCCGTCGGGCACGGCCACCTCGCCCACATTGGGCTCGATGGTGCAGAACGGAAAGTTTGCCGCCTGCGCAGCGGCCGTTTTGGTCAGCGCATTGAAAAGCGTCGATTTGCCAACATTCGGCAGACCTACGATGCCCATTTTGAAACCCATCACGGCCTCCGTTCATATTTTAACAAGTTTATTTCGCCACACTCTGGCTTGACGCGTTCTAGGGCTTTGGCAGGCAGGGCGCAAGCGTGGTAGACTGCGCATGTAAGGAGATGCCAATGAAAATACACCCCTATCTGACCTTCAACGGCAAATGTCGTGAGGCGTTTGAAGCCTATGCGCGGATTTTTGATGGCGAGGTGCTGTTTTTCCAGCTTTATGACGAGATGCCCGGGGCAGACCAGTTGCCGGATGCCACCCTGCGGCGTGTCATGCATGGGCAAGTAAGCCTGCAGGGTCAAGTGCTGATGGGATCGGACACCATGAAACCGGCAGACTACCTGCGCCCACAGGGGTTTCAGGTTCAGACTGAATGGGCGGATGCGGAACTGGCGGGGGATGCATTTAACGCCCTGGCACAGGACGGCGAAATCATCATGCCATTTGAAGAGACATTCTGGTCACATGGGTTTGGCATTGTCCGCGACAGGTTTGGCATCATGTGGATGGTCAATCTGAATATGGACGTAGAGACTGATTGATTGATTGATTGAAACATGCCACAGGTATTACTTCATTTTATGAAATAGATTTAACTCGCAAATGAACAATGCTAGGCAAGGCGAGTCGTCGCTTCCAATGCCGTTTTTTCATACTGCTCCAACGAGTTGACCCAAGCTTGCACAGGCGGCGTTCTATCCGGGTTGTAAAAAAGCACCCTATCCCTCGCGAGAGAACAGCATAAAATGAAAACGCTATTCTGGGCCTGCGCCCTCCTCCTTTTCACCACTGCAGCCAGCGCAGAAGAGTTGGTTTTTGGCATGGGTTACACCGATTTCCCCAAGCCAGGCGCAGCAATACAGGCACTTTTGCCGCCGAAGCCCACTTCGATCCATTTTATTCCATCGGCAGCATTGATGTCAGCCTTGGGGCCATGGTGTCATTTGATACCGAGCAGAATGTGTTTTTCGGTGCTGGTCTGGTGAACAAACACAGTTTTAACGATCTTTGGTTTGCAGAGCTTAGCTCGATGATGGGAGCTTTTTTTCAAAACGATCCCTCCCACGACCTCGGCAAACGGCTGGAGTTTCGCCATATTCTCGCCATTGGGCGCAATCTTGGCGACAGGCACGCCATTTCGCTGGGCTGGACCCATACGTCCAACGGGAACTTGGGCCGCTTCAACCCGGGCAAGAACGACTTCCTGCTGCGCTGGCACACGCGCTACTGACCGCACCAACCGGAAGCCAGGTAAGATCCGGGCGCGAAGCTGCGCGCCCGGGATTGATTTTCGCCGCCGCATCCGGCACATCGGAACAGAGATTTCTTGAAGGACCTGCCGATGAAAAGCCCGATGACACGCATTGATGCCAAATTTGCCGCCCTCAAAGCAGAGGGGAAAAAGGCATTTGTGTCTTACATTATGGCGGGGGACCCGGATCTGGACACCTCGCTTGAGGTGATGAAAGGCCTGCCCGGCGCCGGTGTGGACGTGATCGAATTGGGCTTACCTTTCACCGATCCCATGGCCGATGGCCCCACCATTCAGCTGGCTGGGGGCCGCGCGCTGGACGGCGGCATGACCTTGCAAAAGACACTCGATATGGCCACTGAGTTTCGCAAAACCGACAACAGCACTCCGATTGTGTTGATGGGCTATTACAACCCGATCTACAATCGCGGCGTTGAGACGTTTTTGGCCGATGCGAAAGCAGCGGGCATCGATGGGTTGATTGTGGTGGATCTGCCACCAGAAGAAGACGAAGAATTGTGCCTTCCGGCGCAGGCCGCAGGTCTGAACTTCATCCGCCTTGCCACCCCCACCACCGACGCAAAACGCCTGCCCACCGTGCTGCAGAACACCTCGGGATTTGTCTATTATGTCTCAGTGACCGGCGTGACCGGATCTGCCGAAGCCCAAGCTGGCGACGTGGCGCCGGAAGTGGCCCGCATCAAAGCCAAGACCGATTTGCCGGTGATTGTCGGCTTTGGCGTGAACACGCCGGAAAAAGCCGAAGCCATTGCGAGCGCCGCTGACGGAACCGTGGTCGGCAGCGCAATTGTCAGCCAGATCGCCGCTGGGAAACCGGTGAATGAAGTGCTGAACTTCGTCAAATCGCTGGCCGACGGCGCACACCGCGCCTGATCTCTCACACCACTCCCAGCACTCCATCCGCCCTGCCCTTTTTTGGGGGCAGGTATTGCCCTGTATCTGACAGGGCTGGCAACAGATTATCTGGTCGCCATTCGACAGCGCATCCGCTGCTGCCCCCCGCTTTGGCAACGATTCCCCCCTGTACGCTCAGCGATCTCGTGGACAAAGAAACCAATCCGGCCACCACACCTTCAATTGAACAGCGAAAATTTCGCATTCAGTTGAAAGGTTTGCCGCGGCCTACAGCCATTTTCCAGAAGAGGATTGCACCACACAGCGCAAACTGGTAAATAATTTTTACCAATATCAGGAATGAGCCGACCATGCCCCTCACCACCCCCGTTATCACCGAAGTTGCTGACCTGAAGCGGATCTACAAACGCCGCGTGCCAAAAATGTTCTATGACTATGCTGAAAGCGGGTCCTGGACCGAACAGACTTTTCGCGAGAACACATCGGACTTCAATCAGATCTACTTCAAACAGCGGGTTGCCGTGGATATGGATGGGCGCTCGACCAAAACCCAGATGATCGGACGGGATGTAGAGATGCCGGTGGCCTTGGCCCCGGTTGGCCTGACCGGCATGCAATGTGCCGATGGCGAGATCAAAGCGGCGCGGGCGGCCGAGAAATTTGGTGTGCCATTCACCCTATCCACCATGTCGATCTGTTCGATCGAGGATGTGGCAGAAAACACCAACGCCCCGTTCTGGTTTCAGGTTTACACTCTGAAAGACGATGATTTCATGCAGCGCCTGTTTGACCGGGCCAAGGCCGCCGGCTGTGATACGGTGGTGATCACTGTGGATCTACAGATGCTGGGCCAGCGCCACAAAGATCTGAAAAACGGGCTGTCCGCCCCGCCCAAACTGACCGCAAAATCCATTGCCAACATGATGACAAAAGTGCAATGGGGGCTTGGCATGCTGGGCACCAAACGTCGGTTTTTTGGCAATATTGTCGGCCACGCCAAAGGGGTCGAGGATCCTTCTTCCTTGGCCACATGGACGGCTGAGGCCTTTGATCCCTCGCTGGATTGGGACCGCATTCGCCAGTTCCGCAAGATGTGGGACGGCAAGCTGATCATCAAGGGCATCATGGAGCCAGTCGACGCGCTGGAGGCCTGCAATGTGGGGGCAGACGCCATTATTGTCTCGAACCACGGCGGTCGTCAGCTGGATGGCGCGCTGTCCTCGATCCGGGCCCTGCCCGCCATTCTGGACGCGGTGGGCGACAAGATCGAAGTGCATATCGACAGCGGCATCCGTTCCGGTCAGGACGTGCTGAAAGCCATGGCAATGGGGGCAAAAGGCACTTATATCGGCCGCGCTTTTGTCTACGGCCTTGGGGCACAAGGAGAGGCGGGCGTCACCAAGGTTCTGGAAATGACCAAGAAAGAGCTGGAAGTCTCAATGGCCTTTTGCGGCCACACCGACCTCAACACAGTCAACCGGGACATCCTTTATATCCCCAAAGGGTTCTCGGGAGATTGGGAGTGAGTGTTTTCGGAAAAGGTTAAAAAGCTTTTCGGTTCGAAAACATGACAATCGGGAAGACCACCACTCACGGATATCCCGATCACGACCCCGTCTGAGCAATCAGGCGGGGTTTCTTTTGCTCGGGGCCCTTTCGGCACATCCCCCCTATCCTTTTCACCCGAAACCCTGTATGCGCAGGTCTTTCGCGCCTGCACCCTGCCCGGCGCATCTTCTGAAAGACGCCGATATGACGACCCCGACGCCCGCCCCGACCTCTAAACCAACCCTTGTGCCCACCCTCGCCCAGGCGCTTGCCGACAAAGGGTATGACAAGCTGACGGATGTGCAGGACGCGGTGACGAATCCAGAGTTGGTGGATCAGGACATGCTGGTGTCGGCCCAGACCGGATCAGGCAAGACCGTGGGCTTTGGTCTGGCGATTGCGCCAACCATCCTGGATGGCGACAAGTTTGGTCCTGCCGCCACCCCACTGGCGCTGGTGATTGCACCGACACGTGAACTGGCAATGCAGGTGAAGTTTGAGCTGAACTGGCTTTACGCCCACACCGGCGCACGCATTGCATCCTGTGTTGGCGGCATGGATCAACGCACCGAACGGCGCGCGCTGGAACGCGGCGCACATATTGTGGTCGGCACACCGGGGCGTCTGCGGGACCATATCACCCGCGGCGCTTTGGTCTTGGATGCGCTGAAAGCGGTGGTGCTGGATGAAGCGGATGAGATGCTGGACATGGGGTTCAAGGAAGACCTTGAGTTCATGCTGGATGCCACGCCGGAAGAGCGCCGCTCGCTTCTGTTCTCAGCCACAGTGTCGCCTTTGATTTCCAAACTGGCCAAGCAATACCAGCGCGATGCGGTGCGGGTGTCGACTGTATCGAAGGAAAAGCAGCACGCCGATATCGAATATCAGGCGCTGCGTGTGGCCGACAAAGATGAAGAACATGCGATCATCAACATCCTGCGTTATCACGACGCGCAGAACGCGATTGTTTTTGCCAATACCCGCGCGACCGTGAACCGCCTGACCACGCGCCTGTCGAACCGTGGCCTGCCAGTGGTCTGCCTGTCTGGCGAACTGACCCAGTCGGAACGCTCGAACGCGCTGCAATCCATGCGTGATGGGCGCGCGCGGATCTGTGTGGCCACCGATGTGGCGGCGCGCGGCATTGACCTGCCGATGCTGGATCTGGTCATTCACGCCGAACTGCCCACCAATACCGAGGCCTTCTTCACCGCTCGGGCCGCACCGGGCGTGCCGGGCGCAAGGGTGTCTCTGCGCTGATCGTGCCGCCGCGCATGGTCAAACGCACCGAGCGTCTGCTGCGTTGGGCCAAAATCACCGCAAAATGGGATCTGCCCCCGACCGCCGACGCCATCCGCGCCCGCGACGTGGAACGGTTGATGGAGCACCCGATGTGGGACGAGGGTCTGTCGGGCGACGAAGGCCAACTGGCCGGGGATCTGATTGCGCGATTTAGCCCCGAACAGATTGCCACCGCCTGTATCCGCCTGCACCGTGCGCAATTTTCAGCCCCGGAAGAGCTGGCAGAAATCTCGGCCAAACCCGCACGCCGCGAAGATCGCGACTTTGGCCCCTCGACCTGGTTTTCACTGTCAATCGGGCGCAAGCACAACGCCGAACCGCGTTGGCTGCTGCCGATGCTGTGCCGAGCGGGCAATCTTGATAAAAACGACATTGGCGCAATTCGCGTGCAGGGCCATGAAACCTTTGTGGAGCTGTCAAACGACAGCGTTGAAAAGTTTCTGGGTGCCTCTGGTGGGGGGCTGGAAGATGGCATTCGCGCCACCCAGCTTGACGCCAAGCCCGACCTGACCCCAGCCCCGCGCAAGCAGGGCGGCAAACCCGGTGGCAAATACGGCGACAAACCTGCCTATAAGGGCAAAGATAAATTTCCGCGTGATGAGCGCAAACCCAAGCCGCACCGCAAAGGCGGCCAAGAAGGTGGCGAGCGCCCCGACCCCCAGGGCAAAGCTGGCAAACCCGCCAAACCTCTGCGCAAGCAAAACCAGCGTGACGATCGCGACGCAGCCCCTCAGCCAACAAGGGCGGTCGCTGGTCGCCGGAACTATCTGCTGAGGTAAATCCCGAAACCAAAAGCGAATACCAGCCGCCGAAGTCACGGGAAGAAAAGAAGGCCTATGGGGCGGACACGGGCCCAGGCAAGAAGCGCGATGCAGATGGCAAAAAGCAGCGCTGGAAAAAGGAAAAACCTGCCAAGAAAGGCAAGCCCGATGGCAAGTTTTCTGGAAAACCCGGTGGAAAGTCTGGCGGGAAATCCGGCGGGAAACCGGGCAAGCCTTCCGCCCCGCCCAAAGCCCGTAAAAACCAACCGCGTGGCGAGAACGCGCTACCGCGCCGGGTGAAGAAGTAAAAAGCTTCTTGCACCCGCCAGCTTCAGGCGGCGCACTTTTGGCTTGGGAAACCGAAGAATAACAATCCAACACCAATGCGGCCCCTTGCGCGGGTCGCTTGGGCTGTCACAGTGACCGCAATTTCAGCCTGTTTTGAAACTCCGATGCCTTTGCCTTCATAACCTACCGCTCTGCTCGCCCTCACCATGGGCCTCATGTCTATCGCACAAAGCGCGACTGCAGGACGGGCAAGTCATCCTGAATGGCGCGCACCGGCCGCAGAATTTTGTCGGGTATGACAAAAGCAACGTCGGGGAAACACCTCCAATTCCCCGCCGACTGAAGGGCATACGCTGATCGGTGGGGTTTGCACGCGCCCCCGAATACGCGAAACATTGCCCTCTGGGGTAAGCTACGAGATTTGGGGCATCAGCAGCACCAGAATGGATGACACCAACGAATTCAAGGTCCCAGCAAATCACGTCTTTAGTATTGGGCGACCATCGCGACAACCCTGCTGACAGTCGCATTGGGCAAATCAGCGGGGCCCCGGAATGATCCCCGTTGAAAAAACTGGGCATCTTCGAATAGAGACAGAAATTCCTTTCTTTCTGGGCGATTCCCCTGTATGGGCAGGGCTTCATCGCGGGGTGACAGCCTTGGAGGCACCCTGCCCTAAGACATATTGGAGAATTATCATGGCAAAAGAGATCCCTGATCTTGTTGCTCAGAAACGTGCGGGGACAGGCAAGGGCGCCGCTCGCCAGGCACGTCGTGACGGTCTGGTTCCGGGTGTGGTTTACGGTGGCGACACCGATCCCCTGTCGATCAACATTCCGTTCAACGACCTGTTCAAAAAGCTGAAGGCCGGCCGCTTCATGTCGACCCTTTGGAACCTGAAGGTTGAAGGCGAAGAGGACGTGCGCGTGATCTGCCGCGGTGTTCAGCGTCACGTTGTAAAAGACCTGCCGACCCACATCGACCTGATGCGCCTGCGCCGCACCTCGAAGATCGACCTGTTCATTCACGTTGAATTCGAAAACCACGAAGCCGCTCCGGGCCTGAAAAAAGGCGGCGTGCTGACTGTTGTACGCCCCGAGGTTGAGCTGAACGTGACTGCCGGTGACATTCCGGATCAGATTGTTGTTGACCTGGAAGGTCGTGACGTTGGTGACGTGATCCACATCTCGGATGTGACCCTGCCGGACGGCGCCAAGCCGACCATCGACCGCGATTTCGTCATCGCCAACATCACTGCCCCGAGCTCGCTGCGTTCGTCGGACGGTGATGAAGACGGTGAAGGCGAAGCCGAAGAGGCCGCAGCCGAAGAATAAGCATTTGGCGCAAGCTGATGTTTTGAACGGGGTCCCTTTCGGGGCCCGTTTTCTTTTACCCGCAGCGCGATTTTGAGGTTTTGCCAGCACCAACACGTTTTTGTGAAATTGACCAAGGTCAACTTCTCTGGTCCGCACGTCGCGTTAATCATAAGTGACAGACACGCGAACACAGGATTTCACATGACACAAACTCTCTTTACCCGCCGCCGCATTCTGGCCACCGCACTGGCCGCACCTGCACTGGCCACCCTGCCCGCCTTGGCCACCACCCCCACGCTGATTGTGCACAAGGATCCAAGCTGTGGCTGCTGCGGGGCATGGGTCAAGGTCATGCGGGTAAACGGGTTCAGTGCCGAGGTCGACAATATGGATTACGACACCCTGTACCGCTTCAAGCGCGCCGGAGGCATTCAGGATGACCTGATGTCCTGCCATACCGCTGAGATCGACGGATATCTGATCGAAGGCCATGTACCACCTGCCGATCTGCGCCGCCTATTGGCAGAGCGGCCAGAGGCCATTGGCCTGACCGTGCCGGGCATGCCCTATGGCTCGCCCGGGATGGGCCCGGAAAACGAACGCGACGCCTATGATGTGCTGTTGATGCTGAAAGACGGCCGGACCAAGGTTTTTGCCCATTATCCGGCCGCATGACCCAAACCAAGGCTGATAAAGACACCCACGAAGAGACCACATGGTCTGCGCATCTCATGGAGGCATGAGTTGAGCCGCGCCAGCAGTTGCGCTACATCGGGCGGGAAGCGTCATTTACCACAGCGGAGACCGCCATGAAACTTTTTGTCGGCCTTGGAAATCCCGGCCCGAAATATGCGGGCAACCGGCATAACATCGGCTTTATGGCGCTCGATCAGATTGCGTCCGATCATGGGTTTGCCCCATGGCGGGGGAAGTTTCAGGGACTGCTTTGCGAGGGGAAGCTTGGCTCTGAAAAGGTGATCTTGCTGAAGCCCGAAACCTTCATGAACCTCTCTGGGCAATCGGTTGGGGAAACGATGCGGTTTTACAAACTCACGCCCGCCGATGTGGTGGTGTTTCATGATGAACTGGATCTGGCACCGGGCAAATGCCGGGTCAAGACCGGGGGCGGGCATGCTGGTCACAATGGGCTGCGCTCGATCCACCAGCATATCGGGGCGGAATACGACCGGGTGCGCATGGGCATCGGCCATCCCGGCCATAAGGATGCGGTATCACGATACGTGCTGAATGACTTCGCCAAAGCCGAACAGGGCTGGCTGGATGATGTGCTGCGCGGTTGCGCCGATGGGGCAGTTGATCTGGCTCGTGGCGATAGCGGAAAATTCATGAATGCCATTGGGCTGCGGGTCAATCCGCCACGCTCTTCCGGGAATGCCAAGAAACCGGTGGAAAAGGCACCTGCGAAAACAGCAGAGCAAGAAGACAAACGAACACCCATGCAAAAACTGTTGGATAAATTTTCATAATCCGCAGCCAGTTTCCAGTTGTGCCTCCAAATTCCACCGTATGGGGCCAAGTTGACGCGAGGTCTTGAGAATTGTCATGGACGGCAGTTCATTTGGGCGGCACCGTAGCAGGACAGTGACCGTCCCGCCTTAACAGCCCTTCACCCCCAACCCGCAGAGGCCCCATGGAAAATCTATTGAAACGCGTGATCCAGATCTTGCTCGCGGCTTTTGTGCTGGTGGCTTTTCTTGGGCTGTGGAAGGCGGAAGAGCTAAAACGGCTGCTGGGCGTGAACACCCTCTTTTCCGAAGAAAAGATTGTCCAGAACTTCTCGCATATGAAAGACGCGTTCCTGACGGTGCCCTTGTCACGGGGTGAAGGCCCAATCGGCCCGCTGCCGGAAGGTGCAGCCCTGTCGCTGCCAGAAGATGCTGCACAGTGGATTGAAGATCGTGCCGTGACCGCGCTTGTGGTGCTGGAAGGTGGCAAACTGCGCCATGAAAGCTATTACCTCGACACCCAGGCTGAAGATTTGCGGATCAGCTGGTCGGTCGCCAAAAGCTTCCTTTCTGCCTGATGGGGATCTTGGTAGAGCAAGGGGCGATTGCCTCACTGGATGACCCGGTCAGCAAATATGCCCCCAGCCTGGCAGAAGGTGCCTATGCCGAGGCGAGCATCCGCAATGTGCTGAACATGGCATCGGGGGTGCGCTTCAACGAAGATTATCTCGACCATAATTCCGATATCAATCAGATGGGCCGGGTGCTGGCGCTAGGAAAATCCATGGATGGGTTCACCGCCGATCTGACCGAGCGTTTCGCCGCCCCCGGTGAGGTCTGGCAATATGTCTCGATCGACACCCATGTGATTGGCATGGTCATTCGCGGCGCAACCGGGCGTACGATTCCCGACCTGATGAACGCCTATATCACCGAACCAATGGGGTTTGAGGCCGCCCCTTACTACCTGAGTGACGGAGAAGGTGTGGCCTTTGTGCTGGGTGGGCTGAACCTGCGCACCCGCGACTATGCCCGCTTTGGGCAGATGTTTGCGCAAGGGGGCAAATGGCAGGGGCAGCAAGTGGTGCCAGAAGGCTGGGTTGCGGCATCAACCATACCATCCGCGCCTACCCAACCGGGCGCGCGGCAGTATGGCTATCAATGGTGGATTGCGCCGGACGCGCCGACGGGGAGTATTTTGCTCGTGGCATCTACGGCCAATATATCTTCATCGACAGTGCTCGGAACGTGGTGATTGCGGTGAATTCTGCAGACCGAGGGTTTCGCGACGAGGGGGCGCACCAGTCCAACATAGAGATGATGCGCATGATCGCTGCGGCCAGCAAACCTGGATCTAGCTAGCAGCACAGACGGGATTGCCCCTTGACGGATCAGCGCAATCCTCGCTGTATGGCGCCGCCAGCCTGGGGAACGCTCTCACCCCCGCCAGCCATATTGATCTGCCAGATTGATTGAACCGAAGCAGATGAGCGCTGGCAGGCATCACAAACACATGCGGGAAAACCGACCTCTTTCAAGACCGTACATACCCGATAATCCAGAGCATCAGAAAATACTAGAAAACTAGTTTTCTAGTTTTCTAGTTTTCTAGTTTTCTAGTTTTTGACACAAGCCAACAGCCGTAAAGCAGGAAAAACCTCTGAAAAAGAAGGTCTTACCGCCTGTATCACTTGGGGGAACATCCGCCCGTAAGGTCGCCATGAGGGACAATCCGGGCGGAGTTGGTTCACGTAGCACAGCGTCTGATCAACTAGCGTCACGACCTTCTGTGTCGGACATGTCGAAGCCCAGATACTTCGCCACAGTGAAAATATCCTTGTCACCACGGCCACACATATTCATGCAGATAATGTGATCTTCCGGCAGGTTTGGCGCAATTTTCATCACATGGGCCAGCGCGTGACAGGGCTCCAGCGCGGGGATGATCCCTTCGGTCGAACAGGACAGCTGGAATGCCTCCAGCGCCTCTTTGTCGGTGATCGAGACATACACCGCGCGGCCGATTTCATGCAGCCAGCTGTGTTCCGGCCCGATGCCCGGATAATCCAATCCGGCAGAGATTGAATAGCCGTCGAGGATCTGCCCATCGTCATCTTGCAGCAGATAGGTACGGTTGCCGTGCAGCACTCCGGGGCGACCGCCAGTCAGCGAGGCACAATGCTCGACCTTCTCGTCCACGCCCTTGCCCCCCGCTTCCACACCGATGATCTGCACGCTTTCATCATCAAGGAACGGGTGGAACAGGCCAATCGCATTTGACCCGCCGCCAATCGCCGCAATCACGGTATCAGGCAGGCGGCCCTCGGCCTCTTGCATCTGGGCTTTTGCTTCCTTGCCAATGATCGACTGGAAGTCACGCACCATCGCCGGATAGGGGTGCGGCCCAGCAGCGGTTCCGATGCAATAAAACGTGTCATGCACATTGGTCACCCAGTCGCGCAGCGCGTCATTCATCGCGTCCTTCAACGTACCACGCCGCTTTCCACCGCGATCACCTCGGCCCCGAGCAGCCGCATGCGGAACACATTGGGGGCCTGGCGTTGCACGTCATGCGCGCCCATGTAGACAATGCACTTCAGCCCAAATTTGGCGCAGACCGTCGCCGTCGCCACGCCGTGCTGCCCAGCCCCGGTTTCAGCAATAATCCGAGTTTTGCCCATGCGCCGCGCCAGCAGGATCTGTCCCAACACATTGTTGATCTTATGCGCACCAGTGTGGTTCAGCTCGTCACGCTTCAGGTAAATCTTCGCGCCGCCCAGATGTTTGGTCAGCCCTTCCGCGAAATACAGAGGCGACGGACGACCCACGTAGTGCTTCCACAGGTGGTCCATTTCAGCCCAGAAACTTTTGTCCGTCTTGGCCTTCTCATATTCGGCCTCAAGATCAAGGATCAGCGGCATCAATGTTTCCGACACAAAGCGCCCGCCAAAATCACCAAAGCGGCCGCGCTCATCCGGGCCATTCATGAAGCTGTTGAAAAGATCGTTGGACATGCTGGCCCCCTGTTCACGTTGCCGGACTGTGATAGGCGGCACGGCGCGTCAATTCCAGTGGTTTTTAGTGGTGAGGCGGGGAAAGCTTTGCCCCTCACGAGACAAGCTCGCTCACCCCAGGATATTTGTGGTTAGAAAATGAGATCAGGCGAACTGACCGGTGGCGCTTTGCACAAATGCGCGCATCAGGTCGACATCTTTCACACCGGGGGCGGTTTCCACGCCCGAAGCAACATCAACCTGCTTGGCCCCCGTTAGGCGCATCGCCTCAGCCACATTGTCAGGGGTCAGCCCACCTGCCAGCATCCACGGGCAGGGCCAATATTTGCGCTGCACCAGACGCCAGTCAAAGCTGATGCCATTGCCCCCCGGCAAATCCGCGCCTTTGGGGGCTTTGGCATCGATCAGAAGCTGGTCCACAACGGGGGCGTAGCGGTCAATCTCTGCCACATCCTCAGGCCCGGCAATGCCGATGGCCTTCATCACCGGCAGGCCAAACGCGCCTTGACCTCAGCCACGCGCTCAGGTGTTTCCGATCCGTGTAATTGCAGAATTTCGGTGGTGGTGGTGTCAACGATCTGGGCAATCTCGTCGTCAGACATATCGACCACCAAGGCCACTTTCGCGACACCGATGGGCATGTCGAGCATCAGGGCTGCGGCCTGTTCCACCGCCACCGATCGTGGGCTTTTGGCAAAGAAATTAAAGCCGATATAGCGCGCTCCGGCCGCACAGGCAGCCTGCACGGTCTCGGATGTTTTCAACCCGCAAATCTTGACAGCAGCGTCGCGTTTGCCGGTAGCGGCGCCCGTGGGCAAAACAAATGCGCTCACTTGGCCTCTTCCAGCAGAGCGATAATGTCATCGCCGGGTTTGGCCTTGGGTTCTTTGAGTTTTTTCACTTCGCGGATCAGCGCATCGCGTTCCTTGCGGGTGCGATTGCCAGCAGCGCGGTACTTATGTTCCCGCAGATATTCCCAGACAAACCCAAGCGCCGCCCCCAAAATGATCCCCAACAGGATCACAAGGAACAGCGGCAGGGTGATCGACCAGCTGAAGCCCAGAAAGCCGGACAGCTCTGCCGGCAATAGGTTCAGGGTGACCATGCCACGATTTGCCATGGAAAGTGTTACCAGGCCAACCGCGAAGGTCGCCAGGAACAGGTAACGGATGTACCGCATTGTAACCTCTTATTTACCGTTCAGACGGTCGCGCAAGAGCTTGCCGGTCTTGAAGAAAGGAACGTGTTTCTCGTCGACCTTAACCGATTCTCCAGTGCGTGGATTGCGTCCGATACGAGCATCTCTTTTCTTCACAGAAAATGCGCCAAAGCCGCGCAGTTCCACCCGATCGCCACGCGCCATCGCCTCGACAATCTCATCGAAAATCGTATTGACGATACGCTCGACATCTCGCTGATAAAGATGCGGATTTTCGTCCGCAATTTTCTGGATCAGTTCCGATCGGATCATGAAAGTCCCCCCAAAAAGTTCTTTTGGTGCCCTGTTTTCAACGCACCGCTTTGTTGTGCCAACTATAGGAGCAAAGGGTTTGTTGATAAACAAGCCCTTAGGCGGTTCGTCGGCGATTTTCCGACAAAAAAATGGGCCATCAGTCGAATTCACCCCCAAAAGTTACGCAAAAAACAGAAAATCTTGCTGCTCGCGGGAGGACAGCCCGCCCGTCATTTCCCGTCAAATACATGATTCGGAAACAGAAGTTGCACCGGGACCTCCACGTTTTGCGTGACCAAAGAAAAACGGCCTCGCAAGTGCGAGGCCGTTTCAAGGTCTTTCGAAGGACTAAAAATTAGTCTTTCTTCAGGGCTGCACCCAGGATGTCGCCAAGCGAAGCACCGGAGTCCGAGGAGCCATATTGTTCCACGGCCTCTTTCTCTTCTGCGATTTCGCGAGCTTTGATCGACAGACCCAGACGGCGCGATTTGCTGTCCACGTTGGTCACGCGTACGTCCATCTTGTTGCCGATTGAGAAACGCTCGGGGCGCTGCTCAGCGCGGTCACGCGACAGATCGGAGCGGCGGATGAAGGATTTCATACCTTCGTATTCCACTTCGATGCCACCATCTTCGATGGCAGTCACTTCGACGGTTATGATCGAGCCACGCTTCACGCCGCCAATGGCTTCTGCGAAGGGATCGCCTTCCAGCGCTTTGATCGACAGCGAGATACGCTCTTTGTCGGTGTCCACTTCAGACACAACAGCTTTGACGATGTCGCCCTTTTTGAAGTTCTGAATGGCATCTTCGCCACGCTCGTCCCACGAAATGTCCGACAGGTGAACCATGCCGTCGATTTCGCCGTCGAGGCCGATGAACAGACCGAATTCGGTGATGTTCTTGACTTCGCCTTCCACTTCGGTGCCGGCCGGATGGGTTTCGGCAAACACTTCCCACGGGTTGCGCATGGTCTGCTTGAGGCCAAGCGACACGCGGCGTTTGGCGCTGTCGATTTCCAGAACCATGACTTCAACTTCTTGCGAGGTCGACACGATTTTGCCCGGATGGACGTTTTTCTTGGTCCAGGACATCTCAGACACGTGAACCAGACCTTCAACGCCCGGCTCCAGCTCAACAAATGCACCGTAGTCGGTGATGTTGGTCACGCGGCCAGTGTGTACCGATTCCAGCGGGTATTTGGCAGCCACCAGATCCCACGGATCGTCTTGCAGTTGCTTCATGCCCAGCGAGATGCGGTGGGTTTCTTTGTTGATCTTGATGACCTGAACCTTGATGGTTTCGCCGATCGTCAGGATCTCGGACGGGTGGTTTACGCGACGCCATGCCATGTCGGTGACGTGCAGCAGGCCGTCGACACCGCCCAGGTCCACAAAGGCACCGTATTCGGTGATGTTTTTGACAACACCTTCGACGGCTTGGCCTTCGGACAGGTTGCCGATGACTTCTGCGCGCTGTTCGGCACGGCTTTCTTCCAGGATGGCGCGGCGCGACACAACGATGTTGCCACGACGACGGTCCATTTTCAGGATCTGGAACGGCTGTTTCAGACCCATCAGCGGGCCAGCGTCACGCACGGGGCGCACGTCAACTTGCGAACCGGGCAGGAAGGCCACGGCGCCGCCGAGGTCAACGGTGAAGCCACCTTTGACGCGACCGAAGATAGCACCTTCAACACGTGCATCGTCAGCATAGGCTTTTTCCAGGCGATCCCAGGCTTCTTCACGGCGGGCCATCTCACGCGAGATGACGGCTTCGCCACGGGCGTTTTCAGCGGCGCGGAGGAAAACCTCAACTTCGTCGCCTTCAGCAATTTCTGCCGCTTCGCCGGGGTTTGCGAATTCTTTGATGTCGACGCGGCCTTCCATCTTGTAGCCTACGTCGATGATGGCTTGGCCGTTCTCGATGGCAATGACCTTGCCTTTGACAACCGAACCCTCTTCGGGGGTGTCCATTTCGAAGCTTTCGTTCAGGAGGGCTTCGAATTCCTCCATCGTGGTTTTAGCGCACATATGCGTTTTAGTCCTTTACAAGTCACTTTTCGGGCCGTGTGGTTGGCTCCACAGGTCTTGGATTTTCCAATTTGGTCAACAGGTTAGCCACAAGACACCCACAAAACAAAGAGGGCCGGATGGTCCCGACCCTGCTCGTCTGTTGGGCGCATTACCCTGTATCGCGGCGTTTTCACCTTGTCGACAGGGGCGTCTTTATGCGGATTCTGTCAGTAAAGCAAGGGGGGAGCGCAGTGTTGCCTTGACAAGGCGGCACTGTCGGGCGCGACCGGAGAGGGGAACGCCCACCGGCATGGATCAGAGAGGCAGTCCCTTTTTTCGCAACTGCTGTTCCAGCTTTAATTGCAGAGTATTGCTGTCCCCGCCACCAAACTGGGGGCCGCCGCCGGTGAAGGTGGTGCCAAAACTCTGCGTTGCGTTGACCAGTTGCGCCAGCCCCGAGATCAATTGGCGCGGTTCCAACGGTGACAGTGGGTGAATGAAAGCGGCCCAGATCTGGCCATTGGCAATGGCGTAACGCGCATCAAGAACCGCGTCGAAATTGGCCTGCAGCAGGCGCTGCATCAACGCTTTGTCCAATGCATCTGCCGGGCCAATCCGGGTGACCGCCCGCATCCGGTCTGCGCCGGGATCGGCAATCACCAGAACCGGCGTGCCACTGATTTTCAGCGTAAATCGTGCCCCCTGCGCCTGAACCTCAGGATCAATCGCCTGAAGGATCGACGCCATGCCACCCAGCGTCATTCCCGGCGACGCCTGCGGAGAGGGTGATTGCAAAGGGGGTGTTTGGGCATGGGGCGCCTGTGGGGCGGTCTCTTGAGCAAACGCCCCCTGCCCTGCACCTGCCATCAGCGAAAACAGAACAAGGGGGCGAAAAAACGAGGGGAAAACGCGCATGAAGATCTCCTTTGCCGAGGAGAGTAGCAATCGTCCCTTTCACATGCGATGCACAGCTTGGTGAGGCGCTGGTTGGTTGACCCAATGAATTGGAGACCTGCATGGTCAGTTCCTGCGCATCGCAAGTTTTGATCAGTCGATCCGGGTAAACAGGCGCTCTTGCGGTTTGCGCACTTTCTTAAGCGGCGCCAGCCAGTCGCCCGTTTCATCACGGTATCCCAGCGGCAACAACACAACCGAGCGCAGACCACGTTCGGTCAAACCAAGGATGTCATCCACCTTTTCCGGCGCGAACCCTTCCATCGGGGTGCAATCCACCTCCAGCTCTGCCGCGGCAGCCAGCGCAAAGCCCAGCGCAATATAGGCCTGACGCGCGGCGTGATCATGGTTCACACCCGCCTCACGCGGCAAATACGCCCCCTTCAGGTTCTCATAATATTGCGTCAGCAACGGATTGCCGCCCCCACGCTCGTCTTCCATCTGGGTCACCACCGCATCAATGCGATCCGCCGAGTAATTGTCCCACGCCGCAAAAACCAACAGGTGCGAGCCTTCGGTGATTTGGGTCTGGTTCCAGGCATGCGGCTGGATCTTAGCCCGGATCTCGGGGCTGGTGATCACAAACACCTCAAACGGCTGGGTGCCGGACGAGGTGGGGGCAAGCTGAATCGCCTCAAGGATCTTGTTTACTTTTTCCTCTGGAACCGACTTGCTCGGGTCCATTTTCTTGGTGGCATAACGCCAGTTCAATTTATCAAGCATGGGCGGTTGTCCTGTGGTTGCCGCGTGTCAGGCAAGACACCTAGGCACCGCAAATCTAAGATCAAGAACGCGAGCGCTCTAACCTAACGGCAAGCTTCAATCGCCGCCACGGCCCGCGCTACCGCTTGGTCAATTGTCAGCTGGGACGTGTCAATCATCACCGCATCATCGGCAGGCTTCAGCGGGGCCTCGGCCCGTTCGCTGTCGCGTTTGTCGCGGGCAATTACATCCGCCAAAACCTCATCGCGCGTATCAGGCAGCCCTTTGGCGCTGAGCTCGAGATAGCGCCGCTCGGCCCGCACGTCGGCGCTGGCTGTGACGAACAATTTGACCTGCGCATCCGGCAGATCACCGTGCCAATGTCGCGCCCATCCAGAACCGCCCCATCGCCCTGCGCGGCAAAACTGCGCTGAAACTCCACCAAGGCCGCGCGCACATCCGCCAGCACGGCCACGCGGCTGGCAGCCTGGGCCACCTCGGGCGTGCGCAGATCCCCTTGCATATCACCCGTTGTCAGGGTTTTCGCAGCCTCAACCGGATCCCCACCGGCCAGAACCTTGGCCCCGACCGCGCGATACAATAGCCCCGTATCGAGGTGGGCAAAGCCGAAATGCACCGCCACCGCCTTGGAAATAGTACCTTTGCCCGCCGCTGCAGGCCCATCAATGGCAACCGTAAAAGACATTTCAGAACTCCGTCAATTTCGGATCCCACTTGTCCGCCTTGGGCAGATCATCGGTGATCTCGTAATAATCGCCTTTGTCGGCGCAATAAATATGGGCGGCAAGCCTGATCCCAGAGGGGTCATCCAGCGTGCCAGCAAAAATCGAAATATTGTCGCCGCCCCCATCCCAGAACAGATTTGACCCGCAGGTGGGGCAAAAAGCACGCGAGGCAGTGTCAGAGGAAGCAAACCACTTCACCGCTCCGCTGATTTGCAGGTCTTCGCGACGCG
>JQGR01000028.1_pt1 | contig 28956 bp, 39 predicted proteins | sample 210181 | NCBI WGS metagenome assembly JQGR01 (sample SAMN02928655, study PRJNA255238) | bioreactor metagenome | biome: continuous culture; feature: L-culture metagenome assembled contigs; material: continuous culture biomass; isolation source: continuous culture inoculated with microbial biomass... | reverse complement strand
ATCAAAACGAAAAACAGCGATTCCCAACCCGGACAAGCGGTCTGAAATTCGACGTGCAGCCGCGATATCCTTGCCGCAGGTGAAGCAATGGGCAAACAGCGCGGTTCCCAAATGTGGCCCCGCTGGCAGGTCGAGGCGGGCAGCCAGATCATGCCCGCCATGCCCTTTGAAAGTGAAACGCTCGGTCGGCATTCCCAGGTCCTTTGATCATAGGCGCCGCCTTGCCATTCGGCGGGGGCGCAAATTGCGTAGCCGTCCCAACCGGAAAGCGGCCTGTGTTGCTCAAACAGTGGTCACATAGGTCGCCTGTCACAAGGGGCTGTTGTCGAAATGCACAGGATCGTGAGGGGACGTGACGAATTTGCCTATTTTGCACTGACAGTCGCTCGGCTGGCTTGTCAAGTTGGGGGCAGTTTGCCACGGTGGCAAGACATGAAAACCGTGCCAGTTCAGCAAGTGGCTGCAGCTAAGGAGGGGAAATGGTCGAGATTTGTCAACAGGTTCTGCCTTTTCGTCCATGGGAAGAAGATCGAACCCGGCGGTTGCCCGGCTTAAACCCGACTGCACCGGGAGAGTGGCTCTGGTTTGATGAGGCTTACGCGGCCCAGATGCGCTATCGACGGCAGTTGATGAGCAGCAAGCAAGAGGCGGTGCATCGGTTGTCATCGGGGGCGACAGATGCGGCGCAGGAGTTGCTTGAGACGGTGCTTGATGAGCTGCGAAACACGGATGGGTTTCGAGGTGGGGGGGGGACACGTGCTCTGCCCGGATCAAACCGAGATCCCGATTGACCGCGATCAACCGCTGTTGACTGCAGGCGCCTTGGTGCAAGAGGATTTTGTGATCATGGAGAAACTGGGTGAAGAGCATATGCTCACCGGTGCGATCCTGTGCTTTCCTGCCAGTTGGACGCTGGAGCAGAAATTCATGCAACCGATGACGCGCATCCATGTGCCGGTCGAGGAATACACACCAGAAATTGCCCGCCGGGTGCAGCGCCTGTTTGATGGGATTCAGGTGGGGCGGCCCATGTGGCGGGCCAATGCGCTGATTTACGGGGATCCTGAATTGCATCAACCGCGCCTGGAAGAAGATAAACGGGGCCCTGTGCAGAGTGACACGAAATACCTGCGGGTTGAGCGGCAGGGCATGCGACGTCTGCCTCAAACACAGGCGGTGATCTTTTCGATCCACAGTTTTGTTTTGTCCGAGATCCGCCTTGCAGAACTCGGGATCACTTTGCCCGACTTAGAGAGGGCGTGATGTCAGCCGATTGGCATTTCGACAAACCCGCGCGACCGGGTCCAGTGACGGATGGTGCGCGGCGGATTGCCCGCGCGGCGTTTTGAAAACATCCGTGAAAACAGCCCCTGCGGGCGAAAGGCTTGGGCCAAATGTTGTTGTTCTGCAATCATGTCGTTCACTTCTCTGCTCGTTGTTATGAATTTAAAGTCCTCTGAAAGCGGCATCTTTCGTGCGCTTACCCTCATCATGACAAGAAATCTTGCGCAAAACGGGCAGGAAATGCGGCGAAATCGGACAGATTGCACGGCAATCTGTCCCCTCGATTTCACAAGTGCTAACGGGCGTTAACCTTGTTAACGGTCAATTTTGGCGCCCATGATTGCAAGAGATTGCTGATAAACCGTGGCTGCATTCCATTCTTGCAGAACCTTGTAATTGGGTTGCCCCTCTTGATAGCCCTTGCCGGGTTTCCAGCCATGTTTGCGCAGGTAATTGGCGGTCGAGGCCATTGCGTCTGACAGGTTATAAAAATCGACCCGCCCATCGCCATTGCCATCCACACCGTATTTCAGCGCATTGCCGGGCAGGAACTGGGTGTGTCCCAGCTCACCATGTTTTGCGCCTTTGGTGGCACCGGTGATGGACCCGCGGTCCACCAGTTTCAACGCGCCAATCGCGTGGGGTTTGAAGAAATCTGAGCGGCGGCAATCATAGGTCAGGGTGACAATCGCCGAGACCACTTTGCTGTTGCCCATAAACCCACCAAAGCCGGTTTCCATCCCATGAATGGCAATCAGCACCCCGGCGGGCACACCAAAGCGTTTTTCAAGGGCGGCATAAAAAGCTGGGTTTTTCGCTTTGCGCTTGCGGCCCTGCGAAATGATGGTCGACACGCCGCGGATCTTCATGAATTTATCCAGCGAGTATTTAAAGCTTTTCTGATTGCGATCCGCGTTGATGGTGCTTTGCGCATAACGCGTGGCGGCCAGCGCTTTTAACCCAGGCGCCTTGACACCGGCGCGCTTGGCCTCGGTTGCAAACGCCGCTTTCCAGGCCTCAAACCCAGCAGATGTCTTGCCGCAACTGGCTGCTGTTGCCGGAGAAAGGACCATGAGCGAGAGTGCTGTGACGGAAAGGGTCGCAAATGAAATTGGGAAAATACGCATGATGTACTCGGGTCTGAATTTCGATCAATCCCTTCTAACGTGGATCAGCGTTTTCACCAAATACCAAAAGAAAAGGGCGCCCGAAGGCGCCCTTTGATCGGTGAACCGCTGGAATTAGCAGCTGTAGTACAGCTGGAATTCGATCGGGTGCGGGGTATGCTCGTAGGCGTAAACCTCTTCCCATTTCAAGTCGAGATAGCCATCGATCTGGTCTTTGGTGAACACGTCGCCAGCCAGCAGGAAGTCGTGATCTTCGGCCAGGGCGTCCAGCGCTTCGCGCAAGCTGGAACAGACGGTCGGGATGCCTTCCAGCTCTTCCGGCGGCAGATCGTAAAGGTTTTTGTCCTGAGCGGGGCCCGGGTCGATCTTGTTCTTGATGCCGTCAAGGCCAGCCATCAAGAGGGCAGCAAAGCACAGGTAGGGGTTGGCGGCCGGATCCGGGAAACGGGCCTCAACGCGCTTGGCTTTCGGGCTTTCGGTCCACGGAATGCGTACGCAACCCGAACGGTTCGAGGCTGAATAGGCGCGCAGAACCGGAGCTTCGAAGCCAGGGATCAGGCGCTTGTAGCTGTTGGTCGATGGGTTGGTGAAGGCGTTCAGGGTCTTGGCGTGTTTCAGAACACCACCGATGAACCAGATCGCTTCCTGCGACAGATCAGCGTATTTGTCGCCTGCAAACAACGGTTTGCCATCTTTCCAGATTGACATGTTCACATGCATCCCGGTGCCGTTGTCACCGTAAATCGGCTTTGGCATGAAGGTGGCCGATTTGCCATAGGCGTGGGCCACGTTGTGGATGATGTATTTGTACTTTTGCAGCTCGTCAGCCTGTTTGGTCAGCGTATCAAAGATCAGACCCAACTCGTGCTGGCACGAGGCCACCTCGTGGTGGTGTTTGTCGGTTTTCATGCCCAGCGACTTCATGGTCGACAGCATTTCGCCGCGGATGTCCTGCGCGTCGTCAATCGGGTTGACCGGGAAATATCCACCCTTGAGGCCCGGACGGTGGCCCGAGTTGCCCATTTCATATTCCGCATCGGTGTTCCACGAGGCGTCAACCGCGTCCACTTCGTAAGACACTTTGTTGATGCCAACCTGGTAGCGCACGTTGTCAAACAGGAAGAATTCTGCTTCCGGGCCCATGTAAGCCACGTCACCAATGCCCGACGCTTTCAGATAAGCTTCGGCCTTCTCGGCGGTGCCGCGCGGGTCACGGCTGTATTTCTCACCGGTGTCCGGCTCCACAATCGAGCAATGCACGCAGAGGGTTTTTTCCGCATAAAACGGATCAACATAGGCGCTGGTGGTGTCCGGCATCAGCTTCATGTCGGAATTTTCAATCGACTTCCAACCAGCAATCGACGACCCGTCGAACATGAAACCTTCTTCAAGGAAGTCTTCGTCGACCAGGTCACAATCAACGGTCACGTGCTGCAGCTTGCCGCGAACGTCGGTGAAACGGATGTCGACATAGGCGATGTCTTCTTCCTTGATTTGCTTGAGAACGTCTTGTGTGCTCATTGCTTTTTCCTTTGTTTCAGAAACTTATGTGCCCAGCGGGGCGGATTAGACAGCGTCCAGACCGGTTTCACCGGTGCGGATGCGAATGGCTTGTTCAACGGGGGAGACAAAGATCTTGCCGTCACCGATTTTGTCGGTCTTGGCGGCCTCGACGATGGCCTCAATGGCCTCGTCCACCTGATCAGCAGGCAGCACCACTTCGATCTTCACTTTGGGCAGGAAATCGACCACGTATTCGGCGCCGCGGTATAGTTCGGTATGGCCTTTCTGGCGACCAAACCCTTTGACCTCGATCACCGACAGACCCTGAACGCCGATGTCCTGAAGCGCCTCTTTCACTTCGTCCAGTTTGAACGGCTTGATGATTGCTTCGATCTTCTTCATGGCTTCCCCCAATGGTCGGTTGCGCGTTAGAAGTAGACAGACCATTTTCGCTGTGGTGCGGCAATTGCTGGTAGCGGTCGCAGCATAGGGGAACGTCAAATTTCAGGGCGGGTGCACAAAAATTAGGCAATGTGGTGCGAATTTGTGCATTTGCTGAAAGGATCGACATGACAGAACTGCTGACCGCCGCCCAAATGCGCGCCATTGAACAGGCCGCAATCGACTCAGGTGAGGTGACTGGGCTGGAGCTGATGGAACGCGCGGGACAGGGCGTTGTCGAGGCGATTTTTGAGGAATGGCCGGAATTGGCAGTCGAGGATCAGGCTGGGGGGCCAGCCCCCAGACCCCCGAAGGTATTTCCGGCAAGAAAAAAAGAACGGTTGTGCTTTGCGGGCCGGGCAATAATGGCGGCGACGGCTTTGTCGTGGCGCGGCAGTTGCATGAGCGTGGCTGGGCGGTGGAGGTGTTTCTTTATGGGGATGCCGAGAAGCTGCCACCAGATGCGCGGGTGAATTATGAGCGGTGGTGTGAGGTTGGTGTGGTTAAGCCGCTTGTAGACGAAGTGTTCGATGGGTGGCCCGACGAAAGCGATGGCGTTGCCCTGATTGTAGACGCCTTGTTTGGTACAGGATTCGCGCGCCCGTTCTTAGGTTTTCGCCATCTCTCAATGTTATTGAATTATTGCAGCTCTTCGTGGGATCATTTTGACGGTCTGCCAAGAGTAGTTGCGATTGATGTCCCTAGCGGAATGTGTGCAGATTCTGGAAAATGGTTAGGCGATGACCAACCTCTGGATTTTGCCAATCTTGCCAATCTGACCACCACATTCCACTCGCAGAAAATTGGTCATCTGGTGAGCGATGGTCCCGCCAGCTGCGGTATCATCAAGATTGTTGATATTGGGCTGTCTTCAGCGCAGGAACCCGGATCTATTTCACGAAATGCCTTAATGCAATTTAGCAATGAGAAACGGTTGGGACGTGTGGTCTGCAACCAGGTTGATCTGCCTCTTTCGCCATATTTGTCCAAGCTAACGGATACCCATAAATACGCCCACGGCCACACCCTGATCCTAACTGGCGGGTTTGGCAAAACCGGGGCGGCTCGTCTTGCCGGGCGTGGGGCGTTGCGGATTGGGGCGGGGTTGGTGACGCTTGGTGTGCCGCCCTCGGCGCGGATGGAAGTGGCCTCGCAGGTCACTGCGATCATGCAGACCCGCGTGTCAGAGGGGCAGGAGCTGGCGACGCTGTTGCAGGACACCCGCCTGAATGCGCTCTGCCTTGGGCCGGGCATGGGCGTGGAGCGCGCGCGGGAGTTGGTTCCGGTGGCGCTTTTGGCCAAGCGTGCCACGGTGCTGGACGCCGATGCGCTGACTGCTTTTGCTGACGATCCGCAGGTGCTGTTTGACCTCCTGCACGAAGCCTGTGTGCTCACACCCCATGGCGGCGAGTTCGCGCGGCTGTTCCCGGATATTGCGGAGAAACTGAACGCCCCAGCCACCAGAGGTCCCGCCTATTCCAAAGTGGACGCAACCCGTGAGGCGGCGGCGCGGGCGGGCTGTGTGGTGCTGTTCAAGGGGCCGGATACGGTGATCGCTGCGCCAGATGGGCGATGCTCGATCAATTCAGCGCAGTATGAACGGTCTGCGCCCTGGCTTGCCACCGCCGGGTCCGGGGATGTGCTGGCCGGTTTTATCACCGGGCTTCTGGCGCGCGGGTTTGCCCCGATGCAGGCCGCAGAAACCGCAGCATGGCTGCATGTTGAATGTGCTTTGGAGTTTGGTTCCGGGCTGATCGCTGAGGACCTGCCCGAGATGTTGCCAAAAGTGTTTAAAAAGCTGGGGAGTTAGTTGGGCGGTTAAGCGACCGCCAACTCTGCACCATCTGCATAGATCACATGGGCGCGATCAAATTCCAGACGATATAGTTTGGTGTCCTCGTCGGCATGTGCGGCCAGTTTTTCGGCGCGCAGCAGCCCGGTGAAGTCACCGCGCAGATAAAAGGGCTGATCCGGGGCCACGCGCATATTGCGCGCCGGGCAGTTCTCGCCCAGACGGTTTTTGGCAATCACGGCGCTTTTGCCATCATGGCAGTGAACGGCACGCAGCGGTTGGGCTCCGATGTCACGGGTGATCACCCGGTCGCCTTCGCGCAGATCTTCCACTGCAACTTCACCGCGCAGGGTCAGGACAATGGTGCCCTTTGCCAGACCCGCCTTGGCAGTGGTTGCGGCGTTGAAGGCTTCGTTTTTCGTCAGAGCAGTCATGGCAGTACTTTCTGTAAAACATCCCTGCCTTAACCATTCCTTGGGAATTGGGGCGGAAATGGGGCGGAGGTGAGGAAAGTTAATGTGACTGTTTGCGTTGGATCACCAATGCCCATATTTTGGTGGCATTGTCTCCTATACCTTGGGTTTTAGCGCCGGTAATGGGGTGGAGGTCATGTCGATCCCGTTCACGCGCACCAAGTGTCGGGCGGTGAAATGCATTTGAAACAACGTGATTGTGCCGGGATCCGTGGGCCGACTGTAAAACTCTCCATCCACCAGTCTCCGAGCGGCAACCAGCGCCTGGTCTTTCCCAAACATGGCCCGTGCCATCCATCCACGTAACATCACGGGCTGATTGGCCGCCACATAGATCACATCTGCGTTGTGCTTGCCAAACATCGCAGTGGGGGCAATGCGGATCATATCCCGCAGTTGCATGGTTTTGCGCGATAGCGCACGCAGGCGAACCACCCCCACATCGGCAGCGACCAGACGTTCACCTGCCTTGATGTCAGCGATTGATTTCTCGCCAGACAGGGTCATGATCCGCGCTTCTGCGCCAATTCCGGACGAATAGATATGACGAGCTTGTCGGCCATATGCCGAAACAAGCCCCTGCGTTTGAAACGACATGGGTGCACCACCTGCAACTTATGTTTTGGCCCTCTTCCGGGGCACTGCTCTTTTCTAACTTTGATACGGCAACAAACCGTTAAGCGCGACGGTTTTTGTCGGAGCGTCGGAAATCGGCGCTGCGGCGTGGCAAAGCAGACTCACTTTGCGATTTTTCCTCTCGCATCCCCGGGCGTCCTTTGCTAGAAGGGCGCGAATTCGGCGGCCCCGTCGGTAAGGAAATCGGTTGGGCTGTCTCTAAGGTTATGCGGGTGTGGCGGAATTGGTAGACGCACCAGATTTAGGTTCTGGCGCCGCGAGGCGTGGGGGTTCGAGTCCCTTCACCCGCACCAAAGATGATAAAGGACAACGACATGCAGGTCACCGAGACCCTGAACGAAGGCTTGAAACGCGGCTATAAAATCGTGGTTCCCGCCGCTGATCTGGACGCAAAGGTCAATGAAAAGCTGGCCGAGGCGCAGCCGGAAGTGGAGATGAAAGGTTTCCGCAAGGGCAAGGTGCCGATGGCGCTGTTGAAAAAGCAGTTTGGTCAGCGCCTGATGGGCGAAGCCATGCAAGAAAGCATCGACGGTGCGATGAATTCGCATTTCGAAGCCTCCGGCGACCGTCCGGCGATGCAGCCTGACGTGAAAATGACCAACGAAGACTGGAAAGAAGGCGATGACGTTGAGGTCGAAATGACCTACGAAGCGCTGCCGGACATCCCGGAAGTCGACGTGAAGGGCATCAAGCTTGAGAAAATGGTTGTGAAAGCTGGCGAAACTGATGTGGAAGAAGCTCTGGGCAACCTGGCTGAAACCGCTCAGGACTTCAAAGCGCGCAAGAAAGGCTCGAAAGCCAAAGATGGCGATCAGGTTGTGATCAACTTCCTGGGTAAAGTGGACGGCGAAGCCTTTGAAGGCGGCGCTGGCGACGACTACCCGCTGACTCTGGGCTCGAACTCGTTCATTCCGGGGTTTGAAGAACAGCTGGTTGGAGCCAAAGCTGGTGACGACGTGGAAGTCAAAGTGACCTTCCCGGCCGAATATGGCGCAGAGCACCTGGCCGGCAAAGATGCTGTGTTTGAATGCACTGTGAATGAAGTGAAAGAGCCGGTGGCTGCTGAAGTCAACGACGAGCTGGCACAGAAATTCGGTGCTGAAGACCTCGCTGCCCTGAAAGGTCAGATCTCCGAGCGTCTGGAAGCAGAGTTTGGCGGCGCGGCACGCGCTGTGATGAAGCGTGGTCTGCTGGACGAACTGGACAAGCTGGTGGAATTTGAACTGCCGCCGTCGCTGCTCAATGCTGAAGCACAGCAAATCGCGCACCAGCTGTGGCACGAAGAAAACCCGGACGTGCAAGGCCACGATCACCCGGAAATTGAAGCCACGGAAGAGCACAATAAACTGGCAAGCCGTCGCGTACGTCTGGGCCTGCTGCTGGCTGAAATGGGTCAGAAGGCCGAAGTGGAAGTCACCGACGCCGAGTTCACTCAGGCGATCATGAACCAAGCCCGCCAATATCCGGGTCAGGAACGTCAATTCTTTGAATTCGTTCAGCAAAACCCGCAAATGCGCCAGCAGATCCAGGCCCCGCTGTTTGAAGACAAGGTCATCGACTACATCTTCGAACTGGCTGATGTGTCGGAAAAAGAAGTGTCCAAAGACGACCTGCAAAAGGCTGTTGAGGCGCTGGAAGAAGAATAAGACGGACAGTTCCGCTTATGACAAGGCCGTCCCTCGGGGCGGCCTTTTTTGTTTCACTTAGCTATCGGTTGTTTAACATTTCAATATGGTGAAATTCCCCGGCCTTATCTCTGAACAGATTGATGCAATGACGAGCGTGTATAAGCTTAAACTAGTTAAAGCTAGTAGGTCACAGTCAGCGTTGGGCCGTGTAGAACTGGCGGAGGGTTGCCGTGCGACGGCAAACCGTTGGGATGTTGTAGAGATTTATTGCCCAGGAAAAGATCTCCGCCGAACTATCGCCATTGTCGTTGGAACGAGTGAAGAAGGTGTAATCAAGCTTGATTTGGACGGACGTAATGAACTTGGCTTAGTAAAGGCCGATATTGGCCAAATACACACATTTCGTATTCGGAAGCTTAGATGGTATGCAGCATTTGGCTGGTTGCTAACTAATAATGATCCCTCAGTTCGATTGCCGGTATGGCTGGGGGTGTTGTCTCTTATATTGGCTGTGTTCAGCGCACTTCTCGCATTTCGATAATTTCTGTAGAAAGCTTTAGAGTATTTACCCCGGCCGCAACCCGGTTTCCACCAGAAGTCCAAGCCGCTTGGCTTCATAGTAATACCCGCGCGCGTACCACTTCATTGCGTCTTCAATGCTGCCGCCTGAAACCAGATAGGCCCCTTTCAGGTATTTCCCCGCATATTTCAGGTTCACATCCGGATCCAAAAGCTCCTCCGCCGCGCCGCGGTGCCCCATGGTGCGGGCGGTTTGAGGTAGGATCTGCAACAGTCCCCAATACGGCCCATTGCGTGCCCACGGTCGGTGCGTGCTTTCGCGTACCGCCTGTCGATGTACCAGCTCACGCGGGATCTGATAGTGATCGGCCCATTTGTTGATCAGTGTGCGCAACTCTGGCGTTTCATTGGGATAAAGCGGTGGGTTGAAGCTATCCTGACGCGCGGTGGGGCTGGACTGCCCGGTTGAGCGCCCTCCGCAGCCAACCAACAGAAACGCGGTTGAGATAAGTAGAAACTGGCGGCGGGGCAGATGAGAAAGCTGTGACATGGGCTGACGCTATCCGGTGACAGGCCTTCTGAAAAGGGTGTGTCCCGCCATCAGCGCCTCTTCGCCGCAGAGATTGCGGACAGGGTAAATGGATAGGGTGAGATCTTGATCAGCGAATGCGGATTAAGGCAATGAAAAAAGCCGCCCCGAGGGGCGGCTTTCAAGATGCAGTCGGGAGGAAGATTACTCTTCTTCCGAAGCTTCTGCTGCGACCGGCGCCGGAGCGTCGTCGTCATCTTCCGAAGCAGCAGCACCGATTTCGTCGAACAGTTCGGCGATTTCGAATTCAGCTTCGGCTTCAGCTTCTGCAGCCAGCTCTTGGATCGACTTACCCGACGCTTGCAGTTCGGCTTCTTCTTCCGAACGGGCCACGTTGAGGAAAATGTCGACTTCGACTTCCGGGTGCAGGCGCACATGCAGGGCATGCAGGCCAGATCCTTGATCGGAGCTTTCAGAGCAACTTGTTTCTTGTCCAGCGAGAAGCCAGCTTCGGTGGCCACATCTGCGGCGTCACGCGGGGTGACGGAACCGTAGAGCGAACCAGCATCCGAAGCGGAGCGAATCACGATGAACTGCTGACCGTCCAGCTTTTCAGCCAGAGCCTCAGCTTCTTTTTTGGTTTCGAGGTTGCGCGCTTCCAGCTGGGCCTTTTGTGCTTCAAAGCCAGCGATGTTGGCTTGTGAAGCGGTCAGGGCTTTGCTTTGCGGCAGCAGGAAGTTACGGGCGTAACCCGGCTTCACGTCAACCACGTCACCCATTTGACCAAGCTTGGCCACACGTTCGAGAAGGATAACTTTCATGATGTTCTCCTTACTTCACAGCGTAGGGCAGCAGGGCGAGGAAGCGGGCGCGTTTGATAGCGCGAGCCAATTCGCGTTGCTTCTTGGCCGAAACGGCGGTGATGCGCGACGGAACGATTTTGCCGCGCTCAGAGATGTAGCGTTGCAGTAGACGGGTGTCTTTGTAATCGATCGACGGTGCGTTTTCACCCGAGAACGGGCAGACCTTGCGGCGGCGGAAAAACGGTTTGCTAGCCATTGTTTAGATCCTTCCGAACTTAGCGGTCACGGCTACGGCGGTCGCCGCGCTCGTCACGTTTCTGCATTTGAACCGACGGACCTTCAGCGTGATCGTCAACCTTGATGGTCAGGATCCGCATAACGTCATCGTGCAGGCGCATCAGGCGTTCCATTTCCTGAACCGCAGCGGCAGGCGCGTCGGTTTTCAGGAAGGCGTAATGCCCTTTGCGGTTCTTGTTGATCTTATAGGCCATCGTTTTGACGCCCCAGTACTCGCTGTCAACGACTTTACCGCCGTTGTCGGCCAGCACGGTGCCAAAATGTTCGACGAGGTTTTCAGCTTGCGCGTTGGACAGATCCTGGCGCGAGATGAAGACATGCTCATAAAGCGGCATGTGAGCTCCTGTTATATAAACGTGCTTCAAAGGATGGGCCCAACCTTTCCGCGACCCATTCACGAGAGGCAACGCAGTTCAAGACATGCGGAAAGGACAGGGCCTTATACACGGATCTTAAATTGATGCAAGGGCTGTGGGCAGCTTATCCGGACAAAGCGATGTGGCTGCGTGCGCCCGCTATTGTTGGCTGGTGGCCCGTTCTTATGGGGCGGCGGCGCATCAGGGGGGGCGCTACGCTACCATGTCTCGCCCAGATCGCTCAACCTACCGGAAAGTATGTAAAAGTCAAAACAACTCCCCACCCATGCCGCATTCCTGCCCTTTTTCGACACAAATAGTTAACGGCGAAGAGGAAAAGGAAGGATGTGAGGAAATGAGCGTTCTGACCGACAGTTTTGAAACCGTGATGCCGTCGCGCCCTGAGTGTGGTGGGCCCGAGCTGACCCACACCCGCTGGGGTTATATGATTACGTCGCATGATGCGGCTGGGATTGCGATGCGGGCAGGCTATCTGCTGATGCGGTATGCAGGGGTGGTCCTGTTTATCGCGGCAATTGGCTTGTGGATATTGCCCGGCACATCCGTACATGGCGATGTTGTCCCCTTTAAAATAGCAATCAGCGTTTTGTTTTCCATTCTTGGGGGTGTTTCGATCTGGAACAGCGCCAATGATCGCCGTGATGAAACGCAGCTGGACCTCGAACAGCATCAGCTGCGCCGTGGGGTACGCCACGCAAACGGGCGGTTTGCGGTGCTGACAGAGCTGCCCCTGAAAGATGCCGGGGATCTGTTTGTCTCGCGCCCGACCCACGACGGCGATGATGCGGTTCTTTATCTGCGCCGCCTGAATTCTCCCATGGCGCTGGAGCTTGCTTCCGGTCCGGAAGACCTGCTGTTCCCGCTTCAGCAACGGATCACTGCGGATCTTAACCGCGCCTCATCCGAGAGCTGACCGGAACGAGGGCTGCGTTAAACGACGCTGATCTGGGCTAGCTGTCCCGTCATCTGCCGCGCATGTCAGACTCGGCTGGATCCAGTAAAAAGAGCACATTGAAGACTTGGTATCGAAATGGGGCGCAAAGGCGCTCCATTTTCGGTTCACGCCTATGCGACACGCCCAATCCTGCCGCTAAACCCGTTGCACCCATCCCCCCCCGCGCTATGCCCTTGGGGAAAGACATCTACCCCATATGGGGTGAAGGAGTACATGAGCCGCGCATTCGTTTTTCCCGGGCAGGGCGCCCAATCCATCGGCATGGGCAAGGCGCTTGCCGATGCTTACCCAGCTGCCAAAGCCGTGTTTGATGAAGTGGACGAAGCGCTTGGCGAAAAACTCTCAACTTTGATTTGGGAAGGTGAACAGGACGCGTTGACCCTGACCCAGAATGCCCAGCCTGCACTGATGGCCACCTCATTGGCTGCCGTGAAGGCACTTGAAGCTGAAGGCGTTGGCATCGAAGCCGCCTCGTTTGTGGCCGGTCACTCGCTGGGTGAATATTCCGCACTGGCTGCGGCTGGCACCCTGTCGATTTCTGATACCGCGCGCCTTTTGCGTGTTCGCGGCAAGGCGATGCAAGAGGCCGTTCCGGTAGGCGTGGGGGCCATGGCTGCCCTTCTTGGGCTGGACTTTGAAGCCGCCACCGCTGTGGCAGAAGAGGCCGCTCAGGGTCAGGTCTGTCAGGCCGCCAATGACAATGATCCGGCGCAGGTTGTAGTTTCAGGTCACAAAGAGGCCGTGGAACGCGCGGTTGAGATCGCCAAGGAAAAAGGCGCACGCCGCGCGGTGCTTTTGCCGGTCAGCGCCCCTTTCCATTGTACCTTGATGCAGCCCGCCGCCGAAGCAATGGCGCGGGCGCTGGCTGAGGTGGACATGAACCGCCCTGTTGTGCCTCTGGTCGCCAATGTGCGCGCTTCGGCCATCTCTGACCCGGCAACCATCCGTTCGCTGCTGGTCGAACAGGTGACCGGATCGGTGCGTTGGCGCGAAAGCGTGGCATGGATGGAAGGCGAAGGCGTAAGCGAGATTTGGGAAGTCGGCGCAGGCAAAGCGCTGTCGGGCATGATCCGCCGTATTGCCAAACCAATCACTTGCCGCGCGGTCGGTACGCCTGACGATGTGAAGGCCGCTGTCGACGCGGTGAACGGATAAGTAAAGGGCGCGGAGTTTTGAAAAACTCCGTTCCATTTTCTTTCGAAGGAAATGGATCCCGTGAAACAAAGAAGGAATTTCAGATGTTTGACCTGACAGGTAAAAACGCGCTGATCACTGGTGCATCGGGTGGTATTGGCGGGGCGATTGCAAAAGCGCTGCATGGCGCAGGCGCAACTGTTGCACTCTCTGGCACGCGTGTTGAACCGCTTGAGGCACTGGCTGCGGAACTGGGCGAACGCGCCCATGTGCTGCCCTGCAACCTCTCGGACGCTGAGGCGGTGGATGCGCTGCCGAAACAGGCCATCGCGGCCATGGGCTCGGTTGATATTCTGGTGAATAACGCCGGCATCACTCGCGACCAGATCTTCATGCGCATGTCGGATGACGAATGGGACAGCGTGATCAATGTGAACCTGACCTCGACCATGCGGCTCTGCCGTGGGGTGATGCGCCCGATGATGAAATCGCGCTGGGGTCGAATCATCAATATCAGCTCCATCGTCGGGGCCACCGGAAACCCGGGGCAGGTGAACTATGCGGCCTCCAAAGCGGGTATGGTCGGCATGACCAAGTCGATTGCCTATGAGGTGGCCAGCCGTGGTATCACCGCAAACTGCGTGGCCCCCGGCTTCATTGCCACCGCGATGACAGATAAGCTGACCGACGAGCAGAAAGACAAGATCAACGTGCAGATCCCCGCCGCCCGTATGGGCAGCGCAGAGGAGATCGCCGCGTCGGTCCTGTATCTGGCGTCCAACGAAGCAGGCTATACCACCGGCGCAACCCTGCACGTGAACGGCGGCATGGCGATGCTGTAAGCCTCGGGCTGCTAAGACTGGCAAGGGGCGGCACCACCTTTTGATTGGCGGACCCCGCCCCTTGATCCGCGAAAATGTTTGCCTATCTTACCCGATGTGGTATAGGCGGCGCAGGTTTTACCCCGGCTGCTTTTGCACATACGGGGATCTCGGCATAACGCGCGGGAAACTGAGCGGCCCACCCGGGCCAAATGAGACAGGGCAATTGCCCGACCCAAAGGGCACAAGCCCTGAATAATGTGAGGATTTATCATGAGCGACGTCGCAGATCGCGTGAAGAAAATCGTTGTTGAGCACCTTGGTGTTGAAGAGGACAAGGTTACGGAATCGGCCTCGTTCATCGACGACCTCGGCGCAGACAGCCTGGACACCGTTGAGCTGGTTATGGCTTTCGAAGAAGAGTTCGGCATCGAGATCCCGGACGACGCTGCCGAGACCATCCAGACCTTCGGCGACGCCGTGAAGTTTATCACCGAAGCTCAATAAGCACGCGTGACAGAATTCAGGAAACGGCGCCCTTCGGGGCGCCGTTTTCGTTTGTTCGGAAGCGGATTTGGATTGCTTCCCTATTTGGGGTGGCAAGGACGGCGACGTGCGGGCATTTGCTTGCCTTACAGCGGCGCTCTGCGGAAAACGCCTTGCTCCTGAACCCCCGCCCGCGTTATTTAACTCGGGAGTAAGAAATACCTTTGAAAGGGCTGCAAATATGCGTCGAGTGGTAGTGACAGGTCTGGGCATGGTGTCTCCGCTGGCCAGTGGGGTCGAAGAAACCTGGAAACGTATTCTGGACGGGCAATCGGGCGCAGGGCCGATCACCAAGTTTGATGCCTCCAATGTGACCACCAAATACGCCTGCGAAGTGCCGTTTGGCGATGGCACGGACGGTACGTTCAACCCGGACGAATGGATGGCCCCGAAAGAGCGCCGTAAAGTGGATGACTTCATCCTTTATGGGGTTGCGGCCTCTGATATGGCGCTCGCGGATGCGGGCTGGACCCCGGAAGATGAAGAAGATCGTCTGCGCACCGGTGTGATGATCGGGTCGGGTATTGGTGGGCTGTCCTCGATTGCTGACACTGCAGTCCTGATCAAGGAACGTGGCCCGCGTCGTGTGTCGCCCTTCTTTATTCCTGGTTCTCTGATCAACCTGATCTCGGGTCAGGTGTCGATCAAACATGGCTTTAAAGGCCCGAACCACGCGGTTGTGACCGCCTGTTCAACTGGCGCACACGCCATTGGCGACGCTGCCCGGCTGATCCAGCTTGGCGATGCGGACGTGATGGTGGCTGGTGGCGCCGAAGCAGCCATTTGCGAAATCGGCATTGCCGGGTTCAACGCCTGCAAAGCCCTGTCAACCAAGCGCGAGGATGACCCGAAATCCGCCAGCCGCCCCTATGATGGCGACCGTGACGGCTTTGTCATGGGGGAAGGGGCTGGCATCGTGGTGCTGGAAGAATATGAACACGCCAAGCGCGTGGGGCCAAGATCTACGCCGAAGTGCTGGGCTATGGCCTGTCGGGTGACGCCTATCACATCACCGCCCCGTCGGAAGATGGTGACGGCGGGTTCCGCGCCATGACCGCAGCCCTTGCCCGCGCCGGCCTCGAGCCCTCTGCAGTGGATTACATCAACGCGCATGGCACGTCCACGATGGCCGATACGGTTGAGCTGGGGGCGGTGGAACGCCTGTTGGGTGACGCGGCTGACACGGCCACCATGTCCTCAACCAAATCCTCGATCGGTCACCTATTGGGGGCTGCGGGTGCAGTTGAGGCGATCTTCTGCGTACTGGCGCTTCGCGACCAAATCGCACCGCCGACCCTGAACCTCGATAACCCGTCCGTCGAGCCGCGTCTGTCGCTGGCTGCAAACAAGGCGGAACCGCGTGAGATCAATATCACGCTGTCCAACAGCTTTGGCTTTGGCGGAACAAACGCTTGCCTTGTCATGGGCAAGGTCGCTGACTGATGTGGCGTAACATCGCGTCTAACGCGCTGACACTCTTCATCCTCATCCTGATTGTCGGGGTGGGGATGATTGCTTGGGGAAAACGCGAGTTTACCCAACCCGGGCCTCTGGTGCAGGCGGTTTGCCTCAAGGTGGATCGCGGGTCGAATTTTAACCGTGTTTCCAAGAGCCTCGAAGGAATGGGAGCGGTGTCTTACCCGCAGATCTTCCGCGTTGGGGTGAGCTATTCGGACAAGGCAAGCCAGCTTAAGGCTGGCTCGTTTCTGGTGCCTGAGGGCGCGTCGATGGAAGAGATTATTGACATCGTGACCCGCGGCGGTGCGTCCACCTGCGGCACCGAAATCCTTTATCGCATCGGTGTGCAAACCGCCGTGATGCAAGTGCGTGAACTGGACCCGGCGACACAGGAATACAAGGTTAGCGCGGAATTCAAACCGACTGAGCTGGAGGGGGAGGCCCCCGAAGCCTATCGCACCATGCGCACTGAGGATGACACCCGTTTTCGCATTGCTGTGGCCGAAGGTGTGACGAGTTGGCAGGTTGTGGACAGCCTGAAACGAGCCGATTTCCTGAGCGGTGACATTGCGGAGGTCCCTGCAGAAGGCAGCCTTGCGCCCGACAGTTACGAGATGAAAGAAGGCACTTCGCGCGCAGAGTTGATCTCGACCATGATTGCATCCCAGTCGATCACCCTTGTGGAAGCCTGGGAGAACCGGGCGGAGGGTTTGCCTTATGCGACCCCGGAAGAGGCTCTGATCATGGCTTCGATCGTCGAAAAGGAAACCGGTGTGGCAGAGGAACGCCGCCAGGTGGCCAGCGTCTTCGTGAACCGTCTGAACAAGGGTATGCGGCTGCAAACCGACCCGACTGTGATCTATGGCATCACCAAGGGGCAGGGCAGTTTGGGGCGTGGATTGCGCCAATCTGAACTGCGCCGGGAAACGCCTTACAACACTTATGTGATTGATGCGCTACCGCCCACCCCCATTGCAAATCCGGGTAAGGCGGCGATTGAAGCGGCGCTTGACCCGGACAGTACCGACTATCTGTTCTTTGTGGCGGATGGCACTGGGGGGCACGCGTTTGCGACCACGTTGCAAGAGCATAATGCCAATGTTGCCAATTGGCGCAAGATTGAAGCGGAGCGCGCCAATCAGTAAACAGCCCCTTACCGGATCGTGCGCTGTTGCCAGCGGGTGATTTGACCGAACGCACGGTCCCGGATAGGTTCTTAACTACGCTAGATGACGTGGATCAACGGCCCAGGCAATCGCCTCGGGCCGTTTTTTCATGTCGTTCGTGCGGACGAGAGCATGAGAGGCAGACACAAAAAGATGAGCAATAATAAGCCTTTGGAAGCAGATGCAGGGGCGATGGACTACATCGAAATCGCCAATGGATTGTTTAATCGTGTTTTGAATGAGTTGGAGCGCCAATTGCGGGCCTCCGAAGCAGGAACAAGCGAGGGCGAAAGCGGGTTGGCGAAAACATCGTCGGATCTGCGCAAAGCTCTGCAGACCGTATTTGATGAAAGGAAAAGACTTGAACACGCCAGTAGAACTGCCACGCAAGGCGGAGGCGATACCAGCCTCAACCTTGCTCAGGCCCGAGAAGAGATCGGGCGCCGATTGCTTGCCTGCGCGACGCCGGAGGAACAGGAGACGTTCCTGAGCAGTCTGAGTGACGGGGCGATTGCCGCCCTGCCATATCTGTTCGACTTCTGGGCACTGCCACATCAGGTGGCGCCCGAAGGGGATTGGCGCAGCTGGGTGATCATGGGCGGGCGCGGCGCGGGGAAAACCCGCGCTGGCTCTGAATGGGTGCGTGCAGAGGTCGAGGGGGATGGCCCCCTCGATCCTGGCCGCTCATGCCGGGTCGCGCTGATTGGCGAAACCTTCGATCAGACCCGCGATGTGATGGTGTTTGGTGAAAGCGGTATCATTGCCTGTTCGCCCCCGGACCGCCGGCCGGAGTGGGTGGCCACCCGCCGCCAGCTGGTCTGGCCGAATGGGGCGGTGGCGCAGGTGTTTTCCGCCAGCGACCCGGAGGGGCTGCGCGGGCCGCAGTTTGATGCGGCCTGGGTGGATGAGCTGGCCAAGTGGAAAAAAGCGGAAGAGACATGGGACATGCTGCAATTCGGTTTGCGCCTTGGGGCTCATCCCCGGCAGGTGATCACCACCACACCGCGCAATGTGAATGTGCTCAAGGAGATCCTTGCCAACCCCTCGACCGTCACCACCCATGCGCCGACCGAGGCGAACCGGGCCTATCTTGCGAAAAGCTTTCTGGAAGAAGTGCGCCACCGTTATGCGGGCACCCATCTGGGCCGGCAAGAACTGGATGGCGTGCTGATGGAGGGCGTTGAAGGTGCGATGTGGGAGATGAAGGCGATCGACCAGAAACGTCATGAAGGCGCATTGCCGGATTTCAATCGTATCGTCGTGGCCGTGGATCCCTCGGTCACTGCGCATAAGGGATCTGACGAATGTGGCATCGTGGTCGTGGGGGCGGTGACAGAAGGCCACCCCAAGGACTGGCGCGCCTATGTGTTGGAGGATGCCACCACCACCGGGGCCACCCCCACCGAATGGGCAGAAGCCGCGTTGGACGCGATGCAGCGACACGGGGCGGATCGCCTGATTGCCGAGGTCAACCAAGGCGGCGGTCTGGTCGAGCAAGTGGTGCGTCAACTAGATCCGAATGTGTCTTATCGTGGGGTACATGCCAGCCGGGGCAAAGCGCAGCGCGCGGAACCCGTGGCAGCGCTTTATGAACAGGGCAAAGTGTTTCACGCAGGGCTTTTCCCCCAGCTGGAAGACCAGATGTGCCGGATGTCCCCAATCGGTTATGAGGGCAAAGGCAGCCCTGATCGCCTTGATGCATTGGTTTGGGCGCTACATGAGCTGATGATTGCACCTGTTGCAAACTGGTCCAGACCGCAAGTGCGCACGCTCTATTAAACTCTTTTTTAACCCTAAGTGGCAAAGTGCAAATCATCGAAAGGCAGGGTGCTGCGGCAGATTGAACCGGCACCCTGACCCACCCAAGACATAGTGAATTTGAACCGGCTGGCGCGAGATGCGTTCGCGCTGGACTGGAACCGGCTTGCCTTTTGGCGGCTTGAAACGAGGAGAACCAGCATATGGTTTTTAACTTTCTGAAGCGTGGCGAAGAAAACGGGCAGGCCGCCCCGGTTGAGACCAAAGCCTCGGCCACTGGCCCGGTCATTGCCTATCATGGCTCGGGGCGTGTGGCTTGGAGCCCGCGTGACGTGGTGAGCCTGACCAAAACTGGCTTTGCCGCCAACCCGGTTGGCTTTCGCTCGGTCAAACTGATCGCAGAAGCGGCTGCCGCCCTGCCGTTGGTGCTTCAGGATGCGGAACGTCGCTATGACGAACATCCGATCCTTGATCTGTTGTCGCGGCCGAATGCGGCGCAAAGCCGGGCGGAACTGTTTGAAGCGTTGTTTGGGCAGTTGACCCTGACCGGTAATGGCTATCTTGAAGCCGTTGGCGGGGCTGAAGGCGCACCGCTTGAACTGCATGTGCTGCGTTCGGACCGGATGAACCTGGTGCCCGGCGCCAATGGCTGGCCGGTGGCCTATGATTATGCGGTGGGCGCCAAGAAACACCGTTTCCATCTGGCGAAGGTCCAAGCCCGATCTGCCATATTAAGAACTTCCACCCGCAGGATGACCATTATGGGTTGTCTCCGCTGCAAGCCGCCGCCACAGCCATCGACGTGCATAATGCTGCGTCGAGTTGGTCAAAGGCGCTGCTCGACAATGCGGCTCGCCCCTCGGGAGCTATTGTTTACAAAGGCTTGGATGGGCAGGCGCAGATGTCGGCGGATCAATATGATCGCCTATTGAGCGAAATGGAGGCCCATCATGTGGGCGCGCGTAATGCGGGCCGGCCGATGCTCTTGGAAGGTGGGTTGGATTGGAAACCGATGGGGTTCTCTCCGTCAGATATGGAATTTCAGAAAACCAAAGAGGCCGCCGCGCGCGAAATTGCCCAAGCCTTTGGGGTGCCGCCGATGCTGATCGGTATTCCGGGCGATGCGACCTACGCCAATTATCAGGAAGCGAACCGGGCGTTCTATCGTCTGACCGTGGTGCCGATGGTGGCACGGGTGGCGGCCAGTGTCGGCCATTGGCTGAGCGAGTTTACCGGAGAGACAGTGGCATTGAAACCCGACCTCGATCAGGTGCCTGCGCTGGCTATTGAACGTGACCAGCAATGGAAGCGCGTCTCCGAGGCAGAGTTCCTCACTGATACCGAGAAACGTGCACTGCTGGGGCTGCCGAAGCTGGCGGATGATAACCAGTAAGCCTGCCAGTGCGCCCGCAATACAAGGAATTCGAGCATGAGTGATTATCACACCCATATGGGGTTGGAGCACAAGTTTGTCCGACTGGGGCAAACTGCCCAGACTGAGGATGGCATCGCCATTGAAGCTACGCCAGCTACTTTGGTGAGGTGGACAATGGCAATGATGTTGTCCTGAAAGGGGCCTATTCCAAAAGCCTGAATGAGCTGACCGCCAAAGGGCGCAATGTCAAAATGCTCTGGCAGCACGACCCAAGCCAGCCAATTGGCGTCTGGGACGAGGTGCGCGAGGATGCCAAGGGTCTTTATGTCAAAGGCCGTATCCTCACCGACGTGGAGCGAGGCCGCGAGGCGGCAGCGTTGATTGATGCGGGGGCCATGGACGGCCTGTCGATCGGTTATCGCACCGTAAAAGCCACAAAGAACGACAAGGGCCAGCGGCTCTTGAGCGAGCTGGAGCTTTGGGAGGTGTCACTTGTCACATTCCCGATGTTGCCCAGTGCACGGGTGGGCGCCAAGGGGGAAACCCTGGGCGATGATACCCTCCTGTGTGAACTGGCCGCCGCCCTTTCGGAGGCGCGCCAAATACTGGCAGGCGAGTAAGCCGCGCCAGTGATCTGAACCTTCTATCAAGGACCCATCCATGAGCGAAAAAGAGATCAAAGCTCAGGGCCGGACAGGTGCGCCTTCTGGCCCCGGTCAGGCGCACGCCCCGGTTGCCGAGGTGAAGACCGCACTGGCCGGTTTCGTGAGCGATATCAAAGAGTTTCAATCTGAAATTTCCACCAAACTTCAACAACAGGAAGAGCGACTGACCATGCTGGATCGCAAATCTCAACTGAACGCGGCCCGTCCGCACCTGGCCGCAGAAACCGACCTCGGCGCGCCGCACCAGAAAGCCTTTGAAGCCTATGTGCGCTCGGGCGATGACGATGGCCTGCGTGGCCTCGAACTGGACGGCAAAGCCATGTCGACTGCCGTGGCCGCAGACGGTGGCTATCTGGTCGATCCGGTGACCGCGGACACCATCAAAGGTGTGCTGTCGTCGGCAGCTTCGCTGCGGTCGGTTGCCAATGTCGTGAACGTTGAGGGCACTGCCTACGACGTGCTGATTGACCAGGACGATCTGGTCACGGGTTGGGCCACTGAAACCGGTTCCGCAACTGAGACCGGCACGCCGAAGATCGACCGTATCTCGATCCCGCTGCACGAGTTGTCGGCCCTGCCAAAAGTGTCGCAGCGCCTGCTGGATGACAGCGCCTTCAACATCGAAGAATGGTTGTCTGGCCGCATTGCCGAGAAATTTGCCCGTGCGGAAACCGCAGCCTTCATTAATGGCGATGGTGTTGACAAGCCCAAGGGCATCCTGAACCACACCGCTGTGGCCAACGACAGCTGGACTTGGGGCAACCTTGGCTATGTCGCTACCGGTGAAGCTGGCGCCTTTGGTGTCTCCAACCCGGTGGATGCGATCATCGATCTTGTATTTGCTCTGGCGGCTGAATACCGCGCCAAAGCGACCTTTGTGATGAACTCGCGCACCGTTGGTGCTGTACGCAAACTGAAGGACGCCGATGGCCGCTTCCTGTGGTCGGATTCGATGGTCGCTGGCGAACCGTCGCGCCTGATGGGTTACCCGGTTCTGGTGGCTGAAGACATGCCGGATATCGCGGCAGACAGCCTGTCGATTGCCTTTGGTGACTTTGCCGCTGGCTACACCATTGCAGAGCGGCCCGATACCCGCATCCTGCGTGACCCGTTCTCGGCCAAACCGCATGTACTGTTCTACGCCACCAAGCGCGTGGGCGGTGACGTAAGCGACTTTGCTGCGATCAAACTGCTGAAATTCTCGGCCTCTTAAGCCGGGATCCAAGGTCCGGGCGGTGAACCACCGCCTGGGCTGGGCACGCGCTGGCCAATTCCGTGTTGTCTAGCTGCTCCCCCTCCGTCCGAGCAATACGGACAGCGCGTGCCCATCCAACCCATTCCTTTGACGTGAGGGGCCCGAATTTCGGAGATGATCCATGATGTTAGTCGAGCAGACCACTGTGCCCACCGAGGCCCTGCCGGTCGCCCAATTCAAGGACCACCTGCGGTTGGGCACCGGGTTTGCCGACGACGGGGTGCAGGATAATGTGTTGGAGAGTTACTTGCGCGCGGCGATGGCTGCAATCGAGGCTCGCACCGGCAAGATCCTGATCACCCGGTCGTTTACCTGGACCCTGACCGCCTGGCGCGATCTGTCCACCCAGGCCCTGCCGGTAGGCCCGGTCAGTGCCATCACCCAGTTGACGATCACCGACCGCTTGGCGCGGATGAGGTGATTGCCAGTGACCGTTTTCGTCTGGAACCAGACCTGCACCGCCCCAAGCTGGCGTCCACTGGCATCTGCCTGCCCGCCATTCCGGTGGCGGGGGAAGTGGAAATCGGCTTTGACGCGGGGTTTGGCGCGGCGTGGGGCGATGTTCCTGCCGATTTGGCGCAGGCGGTTCTGATGCTGGCGGCATATTTTTATGAAAACCGTTCGGATGTGGGGGCCGCTCAGGGCAATCTGCCGTTTGGCGTGACTGCTCTGATCCAGCGCTACCGTGTTGTACGCCTGTTTGGCGGTGGAGGTGGCAAGTGAAGCTGCCCGTCCTCAATCGCAAACTGACGCTGGAACAGCCCGAGAGGCTGCCGGATGGTGCCGGTGGTTTCAATGAAACCTGGACCGCTCTTGGTGATCTTTGGGCCGAGATCAAGGCTGGCACTGGCAATGAGAAAGCCGCCGATCATGTGACCCTGTCCTCGATCAGCTTTCGCATCACCGTGCGTGCGGCCCCACATGGCGCCCCGTCCCGGCCCAAACCGGAACAGAGGTTTCGCGCAGGTGCCCGGATTTTCCGCATCCTTGCGGTGACCGAAGCAGACCACGGCGCCCAATATCTGACCTGTTTCGCCAAAGAGGAGGTGGTGGCATGAGTTATGCAGTTTCTGCGGCCCTCCAACAGGCGATTTATCAACGCCTTCAGGCAGATACCACGCTTGACGGCCTGGTCGGTGCGGCCATTTACGATGCGGTTCCCTCGGGGATTATCACCGGGACCTACGTGTCGATTGGCCCCGAGGATGTGACCGAGAAATCGGACATGACCGGCCATGGTGCACTGCATGAGTTTACCGTTTCGGTCGTGACCGATGCGGCAGGGTTCCAGCAGGCAAAAGAGGTGGCCGCTGCCATTTCTGACAGCCTGGTGGATGCCACCCTGATCCTGGCCCGCGGTAAGCTGGTCTATCTCAACTTCAACCGGGCCAAGGCCCGCCGTGTTCAGGATGCGGATGTGCGCAGAATCGATCTGACTTTCCACGCCCGCGTCGAAGACGACTAACGCTTTTTTATAACGGAGAGACCCAATGGTAGCCCAAAAAGGCAAGGACCTTCTGATCAAACTCGACATGACCGGTGCGGGTGTTTTTGAAACCATCGCAGGCCTGCGTGCCACGCGGATCAGTTTCAACGCGGAAAGCGTTGATGTGACCAGCCTGGAAAGTCAGGGTGGCTGGCGTGAACTGCTCGGGGGAGCAGGTGTGAAATCCGCCAGCATCTCGGGATCGGGCGTGTTTCGTGATGCCACCACCGACGAACGTGCGCGACAGGTGTTCTTTGACAATGAAGTGCAGAATTTTCAGGTGATTATCCCGGATTTTGGCACTGTTGAAGGTGCGTTCATGATCACCTCAATCGAATATGCGGGGTCGCATAACGGTGAGGCGACCTATGAGCTGTCGATGGCGTCGGCCGGTGAGCTGACCTTCACGGCGCTTTGATCATGGCCAATCCGTGGACGGGCGAGGTGGCGCTGACCATCGACGGGCAGCCCCATGTCTTGAAGCTTACCCTCGGCGCTTTGGCTGAGCTTGAGGCGGGGTTGGGCGAGGATACGATTGTATCTTTGGTCGAACGGTTCGAGGGTGGTGCCTTTTCCTCGCGCGATGTGCTGGCGCTGATTGTGGCTGGTCTTCGTGGTGGAGGCTGGCAAGGGCAGGGGGCGGATCTTCTGTCTGCCGAGATTGCTGGTGGTCCGGTCGAGGCCGCAAAAGCCGCTGGTCAGCTTCTGGCCCGTGCCTTTGCGATGCCCGCGCCAACTGAGGGACCAAAAGGCGGTGCCGCGTGAACAGGGCGCCTGGTTCTGGCCCCGGACGAGCCCCCGGTTTCGATTGGCCCCAGCTGATGCGGCTGGGGCTCACCAAACTTGGGCTGCGTCCAGACCAGTTCTGGGCGCTGACCCCTAACGAGTTGATGGTGATGCTGGGTCTTGACGGCCCGGGCGCACCCTCGATGCGGGCCCGGTTGGATGAGTTGTTACAGCAATTCCCCGACACGTGCCCTGCTGATGAAGGAGAATAGGATGTCTGGATTGGAAATGCTGGACAGTTTCGACGATCAGGTCGAAGCGCTTGGTGCCTCGCTTGGGCAGGCGGTTTCGCTGACCTCTGCGTTTTCAGGGGAGCTTAAAGGCGTTCATTCGACCATCTCGGATCTGAATGTCGACGTGAATAAACTGTCATCCGGCTTCAGCTCGGGGCTGAAAAAGGCATTTGACGGGTTGGCGTTTGACGGGATGAAACTTTCGGATGCGCTAAGCGGTCTGGCCGAGAGCATGTCAAAGACTGCCTATAATGCTGCGATGAAGCCGGTCACCGATCATTTTGGCGGCATCTTGGCCCAAGGTGTGGGCAATGTCATGAATGGTTTTCTGGCTTTTGAAAAAGGGGGCACCTTCGCGCAAGGCAAGGTGATGCCCTTTGCCAAGGGCGGCGTGGTTGCAGGGGCCACCACATTCCCGATGCGTGGTGGAACCGGTCTGATGGGCGAAGCTGGCCCCGAAGCAATCATGCCGTTGGCACGCGGTGCTGACGGCAGTCTGGGCGTGCGCACCCAGGGCGGTGGGCAACCGGTCAATATCACCATGAACATCACCACCCCGGATGTGGAAGGTTTCCGCAGGTCGCAAAGTCAGGTGGCGGCACAGATGTCACGCGCGTTGTCGCGTGGACAACGGCACCGTTAAGGAGGACCTAAGATGAGTTTTCATGAAGTACGCTTCCCCGCCAATCTCAGTTTCGGCTCAATCGGTGGCCCTGAACGGCGCACCGAAGTGGTCACGCTGGCCAACGGGTTTGAAGAGCGCAACACCCCATGGGAGCATTCGCGTCGCCGCTATGATGCCGGGATTGCCATGCGCAGCCTGGACGACATCGAAACGCTGATTGCGTTTTTCGAAGCGCGTCGTGGCCAGCTGCATTCCTTCCGCTGGAAGGATTGGGCCGATTACAAAAGCGCGCAACCTTCGGCTGAAGTTGCCTATACTGATCAGGTGATTGGACACGGCAACGGCACACGCACTGAATGGCAGTTGATCAAGACTTACCGCAGCGGTGATCAGAGCTATGATCGCCCGATCCAGAAACCTGTCGATGGCACCGTCATCCTTGGTCTCAAGGGCGACCCTTTGGTTGAGGGGGTGGATTTCACCTATGTGGCCACCACCGGTATGGTGACTTTCAACGTGGCACCAGAAGAGGGCGCTGAAATCACGGCGGGTTATGAATTTGACGTGCCAGTGCGGTTTGATACCGACCGGATCCACACCTCTGTCTCCTCGTTCAAAGCCGGGGACGCGCCCAATGTCCCGGTGGTGGAGGTGCGTGTCTGATGGGTCTGTCGTCGCAATTCAAATCACATTTCGAGACCGGTATGACCACCGTAGCCCGAGCCTGGGTGGTTCGCCGCCGCGATGGGGTGGCACATGGGTTCACTGACCACGACCGCGACCTGATGATTGGCGCGGTTCTGTGCAAGGCTGACACCGGTCTGACCGCCACCGCCCTTGAGCAGACCACCGGGCTTGCGGTGGACAATACCGAAGCGATGGGGGCGTTGAGTGATGCCTCGATCACGGAAAAAGACATTCGCGCTGGCCGCTATGATGGGGCCGAAGTTGAGGCTTGGCTGGTGAACTGGGCCACACCGTCGCAGACATACCTGCAGTTTCGTGGGTTGATCGGAGAGATCTCACGCGAAAACGGTTCGTTTCGGGCGGAGTTGGTGGGGCTGTCAGAGGCCCTCAACCGGCCACAGGGACGGGCGTTTCAAAAGACCTGTACCGCGGTGCTGGGGGACAAACACTGTTCCGTCGGGCTGAATGATCCTGCCTTTTTTGCTGAAGCCCCGTTGCAAGCGGCGGGAGATGAGCGGCGCTTTACCTTTGCCGGTCTTGAGACCTATGCCGATGGCTGGTTTGAAAAGGGCAGGCTTGAGGTGAAAACCGGTGATGGGGCTGGGTTGGTTGGCCTCATTCGAAAAGACAGAAAACTGCCGGGTGGGGGACGAGAGATCACCCTGTGGGAAGCGTTGCGCGCGGAAGTTCTTGCCGGGGATATGATCCGCCTTGAGGCGGGCTGCGATAAGCGCGCGGAAACCTGCGGTGACAAGTTCGGTAACCTACTGAATTATCGCGGCTTCCCAACCATCCCGGGCGAAGATTGGCTGATGTCCTATCCGGTCTCAACCGAGATCAATGATGGCGGCGCGCTGGAGTGATCCGGCGCACGCCCCCGTCTTCAGCGGGAAACAAGCACTAAAGGTGTAAAATGTCACAATTTGCGCAACAAGAGCGCGTGCTGATCGAGGCACGCCGCTGGATCGGCACACCCTATCGGCACCAATGTTCGGTGGCAGGTGTAGGCAGCGATTGCCTTGGCCTGATCCGGGGGGTTTGGCGTGCTGTGCTGGGTCGTGAACCGATTGAAGTTCCTGCCTACACGCAGGATTGGTCCGAACCATCCGGACATGAGAGCCTGTGGAATGATGCCGCACAGCATTTGATCGAGAAAGCCCCTGAACAGGCCGTTCCCGGCGATGTGCTGCTGTTTCGTATGCGTGAGGGGGCTGTGGCCAAGCATCTTGGCATTCTTGGGGCGACCGCGCCCCATAAAACTTTCATTCACGCCTATAGCGGGCACGGGGTGGTGGAAAGCCCCCTGTCAGCCCCATGGGCGCGCCGCGTGGTTGCGGTATTTGCATTTCCGGAAAGGATGGATTGATGGCGACTATATTGCTTGCAGGTGTTGGCAGCGCGCTTGGTGCCTCCGTTGGAGGGGGGGTTCTTGGGCTGTCCTCGGTTGCAATCGGCAAAGCCGTTGGGGCTACCTTGGGCCGCGCGATTGACACCAAAATCTTGGGCGGCGGCTCGGATCCGGTTGAAACCGGCCGGGTTGACCGTTTTCGTCTGACCGGTGCCTCCGAAGGGGCTGCCATCCCGCATCTTTACGGGCGGGCGCGTCTGGCTGGCCAAGTGATCTGGGCCACCAAGTTCAAAGAGCATTCGGAAACCACGGGCGGTGGTAAAGGCGCACCCAGCCAGCCGCAGGTGACTTCGTATAATTACACCATCAGCCTGGCTTTGGCGCTTTGCGAGGGGGAAATTACTCGTGTGGGGCGTGTCTGGGCAGATGGCAAGGAAATCCCCACCAGTGATCTGAACATGCGTGTGTACCCGGGGGATGAAACCCAATTGCCGGATCCCAAGATTGAAGCCAGCATGGGGCGGGCAAGGCGCCGGCCTATCGCGGTACGGCGTATGTGGTTATTGATGACCTCGCGCTGGGCCAGTTTGGCAACCGCATTCCGCAGTTCAATTTCGAAGTGGTTCGCCCTGAACAACCAGACCAGCAGCCGGAAGTTGCCCGCGGCACCAAAGCCGTGGCGATCATTCCTGGTACTGGCGAATATGCGTTGGCCACCAGCAAAGTTTCCTACCCGGCGGAACCGGGACTGGCAGGGCGTAGCAATGTGAACAATGCCACAGGCTTGCCGGATTTTGCCGCCTCTCTCGATATGCTGGACAAGGACCTGCCAATTGTGGTGCCAGCTCGTTGGTGGTGTCCTGGTTTGGGTCTGATCTGCGTTGTGGTGTCTGTGACATCCAGCCAAAGGTTGAACAGACGGAAGATGACGGCATTGAAATGCCATGGACTGTGTCTGGTATCTCGCGCGGTAGTGCTGCTGTCGTCCCTCAGGAAGATGGGCGCGCGGTATATGGGGGCACCCCCACTGACCAGTCGGTGAAAGAGGCGATAGCCGCCATGGCCGGTAAGGGCCAGAAGGTCACTTTTTATCCGTTTATTCTGATGGAGCAGATGGCGGGCAATACTTTGCCCAACCCGTGGACGGGGGCCGCTGGCCAGCCGAAACTGCCATGGCGTGGCCGGATCACCACCTCTCTTGCACCGGGACAGGCAGGCTCTCCCGATGGGACGGTTGCCGCTGAGGCTG
>JQGR01000027.1_pt1 | contig 29041 bp, 30 predicted proteins | sample 210181 | NCBI WGS metagenome assembly JQGR01 (sample SAMN02928655, study PRJNA255238) | bioreactor metagenome | biome: continuous culture; feature: L-culture metagenome assembled contigs; material: continuous culture biomass; isolation source: continuous culture inoculated with microbial biomass... | reverse complement strand
TCTGCGACAGCGGGTCGGTGAGGAGATGAGAGTTCGGTACCAGGACGGTGAAACAGATCACCATGCCGATGATAAAGGCGATGGCGGAATGGATCAGGCGGGTGCGCAGCTCGGTCAGATGCTCGATCAGCGGCGCGGCGCTGTCCTGAATGTCGTCAGTCTTGGTCATGCGTCAGATGCGTCCGATGATTTGGCAGAAGCCTTTGCGGTGGCTTTGCCTGTGGCCGCCTTTTTGGGGGCGGTTTTCTTTGCAGCCGGCTTTGCCGCAGCTTTGCTGGTTTTAGCAGCGGGTTTCGCGGCTGCCTTGCCTGCAGTTTTTGCCGTCGTTTTGGTCTTGGCTTTCGCAGCTGGTGCTTTCGCGGCTGGTTTCTTCGCCGCCGGTTTGGCCGCGCCCTCGCCTGCGTCCGCCTTGCTTTCCACCGGTTTACCGGTTGCGCGCTTTACAGGGGCAGATTTCTTGGCGGTTGCGGCTTTGGTGGAGGCTGCCTTGGTGGCCGATTTTTTGGCCGGTCTTTTCGACGTCATCGTCGGATCAGGGTCTGCAGACACGGGTTTGGCTGGGGCGTCAGCGACTTCGGCATTGGCTTTTGCCCCTGCCTTTGCCGTCGCCTCATGGATTTTACGCGCCACTTCCGCACGCTCTTCATCCATGTCCGGGGCGTTGATCTCCGGGGTTTTGGTGGCGGCATCCGCCTCTTTCTGATCACGCAAGGCTTTTGACGGGTCCCATTTCTCGAACCCTTCCGCGGCTTTGTTCAGCGCATCCAGCCCCATGGATTTGGGATTGCTGACGCCTTTCAGCGTGCTGGCAATATCCTTGGCACCGCTTTCATCAGCGGCCTCGTTCATCGCCTGGCTAAACTCGCGTGCCATCTGGCGGGCACGGGCGGTGAACCGCCCCAAAGTGCGAAACATTCCGGGCAGGTCCCTGGGACCGACCACAATCAGGGCGACCACCCCGATCACCAAAAGTTCGGTAAACCCGATATCAAACATGGGCAGCGCCCCCAACAGAGCGCCCGGGGATCATGCGGGATCTATCCCCGCCCCGGGCCGGTTGCGGCTTACGCCTTTTCCTTGTCTTCTTCGGTCTCAGGCGTGACATCCTTGGCCACGTCAGCTGCCTGATCTTCGATCTCTTTCTTGCCGTCATCCACGCCTTTTTTGAACGCAGTGATGCCCTTGCCGACTTCGCCCATCAGCGACGAAATCTTGCCCCGGCCGAACAGGACCAGAACCACAACTGCGATCAGAAGAAGGCCGGGAAGGCCGATATTGTTGAGCATAAGTGTCTCCCTCACCGGGCGGGTGCCCCGCCAACATGTCTATTCAGAACAGATATGTATTCCTTTGTCGGGAAATATCAAAGCCCGAAAGCGAAAAATGCGGAAACTTCGGTGGCGGTTCAGGTCAAATTTGTGCGGTCACGGGCAAAAAAAGGCGGGGGCGGAGGCAGATTTCCATTAGGTCAAACCTGCAATCCGTGCCAGATCGGGGGATATGTTCTGATCCACCGCAAAAGGCCCTGCGCCATGCAAAAAACCAGCCTGCTTCGTGATCCTGCTCTTGTGGCGCTTGCCCTTGGGCAGACCCTGATCTGGGCGTCGATCTACTATGTCTTTCCCGCGTTTTTGCTGCGATGGGAGCAAGATCTGGGCTGGTCGAAACCGGATCTGACCGGGGCGCTGGCGGTGGCGGTGCTGGTCTCGGCCTTTGCCTCGCCGCTTAGCGGACGGGTGATTGATGCAGGGCGCGGCCCTCAGCTTTTGGCGCTGTCGGCGCTGTTGGGAAGTTGCGGCCTGTTTGCGTTGGCCCATGTAGAGACGCTTTGGCAGTTTTACCTGATATGGGCGGTGATCGGATGCGCGATGGCGGGCTGCCTATATGAACCCTGTTTTGCCATTGTCACCCGCGCGCGCGGTGTTGACGCAAAGCGCGGCATCATTCTGATTTCACTGATTGCAGGCTTTGCTGGCACCATCAGCTTTCCCGCCACCCATGCGCTGGCCGAGGGGTTTGGCTGGCGCACAGCCGTTACGGTGCTGGCGACCACGGTGGTCGTGGTGGTGGTGCCACTGTTGTGGTTTGGCGCGGGCCGGTTGGAGCGCCACGCGCCCGCAACGCTGGACACCCCAGGTTCGGTGGAAGCCCCGCGCGCCTTTCTGCGTCGCCCGGCCTTTTGGTGCCTTGCCCTGGCCTACACTTGTTACGCCCTGGCCCATGGCAGCGTGTTACACCACCTTCTGCCGCTGCTGGACGAACGTGGCCTCGCCCCTGAGATGGCGGTGCTGGTGGCGGCGTTCATCGGGCCGATGCAGGTGGCGGGGCGGATGGCGATGATGCTGTCCGAGCGCCACCTGTCGACCCATGCAGTGGCCATGGCGGCCTTTGTCTCCATGGCGCTGGCGGTGCTGCTGCTTTGGGCCGGGGCCATATCGCCCGCCGGGCTGATCGGCTTTGCCCTTCTGTTTGGCAGCGCGGTTGGGGTGGTCAGCATCCTGCGGCCCCTGCTGGCGCGTGAAATCCTTGGGTCGCGCAACTTTGGCGCCAAGACTGGCGCGCTGGCCCTGCCGTTTCTGACTGGCTCTGCGCTATCCCCGTTTCTGGGCGCGCTTTTATGGCAGGCCGGTGGCTATGGGATGATGTTGTCGGTGCTGATCGGCGTGCTGGCGATCGGTTGCCTGCTTTATCTGCGGGCCCACCAGCTTGGTCGCAAAAGCTGAGCCCGCCGGTTGGTCAGGACCCAAGGGTCATCCCGCCGTGGCCGGAAAGACAAAACAGCGGTCACGCGGCATGGACAGCCACAGCACCATGCCCGGTTTGGGCAGGAACACCGACGGCACGGTGGCGGTCAGGCAGGTCCCGTCCTCCATCTCAAACTCGACCAGACTTTCCTTGCCAATGAACCGCGCGCGGCACACCGTGCCACGGGCCCAGACCCCCAGCCCCTCGGTCGGGTCGGGGCCATGGCCGCCGCGATCAAGGTCAATCTTCAGGTGCTGCGGACGGATGACGATATCAACCTTGCAGCCATCGCACATGCCCGGTGTCAGGAACTTGCCAAAAGCGGTTTTGATCAGCGCGCCCTGCACCTCACCGTGAATGATATTGATGTCGGAAAAGAACCCGGCCGCTTCCTTGTCGACGGGGGTGTTGTAGATATTGTAAGGCGCGCCGCGCTGCACAATTTCGCCCCGACGCATCAGGGCAATTTCATCAGCCATGCGCATCGCCTCTTCCGGGTCATGGGTGACCATCACCACGGCCGTGCCCTCTTCCTTGAGCAGCGTCAGGGTTTCATCGCGAATGCCATCGCGCAGCCGGTTATCAAGGCCCGAAAACGGCTCGTCCATCAACATGATCGACGGGCGCGGAGCCAGCGCACGGGCAAGCGCCACACGCTGTTGTTCACCGCCCGACAGCTGATGCGGAAATTTGTCGATAAAGCGCGCCAGACCAACCTTGTCCAGAAGCTCCTGCACCCGGATCCGTTTTTCCGTGCGCGAACCGGTCAGGCCAAAGGCAACATTATCTGCCACCGAGAGGTGCGGAAACAGGGCAAAATCCTGAAACATCAAGCCGATGCCGCGCTTTTCCGGCGGCACAAACACGCCGGGGCCGGCCATCATCTGCCCGTCCATCCACACTTCGCCCGCATCCTGTACATCCACCCCGGCAATGATGCGCAGCGTGGTGGATTTGCCGCAGCCCGAAGGCCCCAGCAGACAGGTCACCTGCCCCGCGTTCAGTTGCAACGAGATGCCGCACACCACCCGCTGCCCACCGAACTGGCGTTCAAGGTTGCGGATTTCCAACCGTACAGAATTGCCAGCTTCCAGCGAGGCAACAGGCGCGGTCGCTGTCTGGTCACGGCCCTGATCAACTTTCTGACCAATTTTCTGACCAACTTTCCGGGCAACCGTCTCAGCGGCGATCGAGGGGGTGTCGCGCATGGCTGGGCCTTTCCCTGGCATCCTATTCCGATCAAATAGATCAGACTTGTGCCGGAATACCAGCCCAGCGCCCGGGCTGCAAGGCAGGGGGTGCCAAAAACGCCGCATCACAAACGACATGATTTTGTCGCAGACAGGCGCGCCCGGCGTGGCAACTCTCGAAATTCTGGGGGGCGTCCATTTCGCCATTCTGAGGCCCCCATGCGCCTGCTGATTTCCTTTACCGCCCTGCTGCTTTCCGTGATCTTGTTGCAATTGTCCTCCGGCGGGGTGGGCCCGCTGGATGCGCTGTCCGGCCTGTCGCTGGGCTTTACCAAATCGCAGATTGGCCTGTTGGGGTCGGCACATTTTGTCGGGTTTTTCATTGGTTGCTGGTGGGCACCGCGCCTGATGGGCAGCGTCGGGCATTCGCGCGCCTTTGCGGTCTTTACCGCGCTTGGCGCCATTGGGTTGCTTGCGCATATGCTGGTGATCAACCCTATGCCTGGGCCATGATGCGGATTGCCTCGGGGCTTTGCGTGGCCGGGGCCTATACGGTGATCGAGGCTTGGATGAACGCAAAGATCACCAATGCCACGCGGGGCCGCGCCATGGGGGGCTATCGCGCGGTGGATATGGGGGGATCGCTGGCGGCGCAGCTGTTGATCGGCGTGCTCACACCGGCCCATTACGTCAGTTACAACCTTCTGGCGCTGATCTGTTGTGCGGCGATCCTGCCCCTGACCCTGACCCGTGCCAGCCAGCCGGAAACACCGGATGCGCCGCGCCTCAGACCCGGGCTGGCCTGGCATCGCTCGCCTTTGGCAGCGGCGGGCTGTGTGGTGGCGGGTGTGACCTCGGCTGCGTTTCGTATGGTGGGGCCGATTTATGGTCAGGAAGTGGGGCTGGAGACCAGCCAGCTGGCCTGGTTTCTGGCCGCATTTGTGCTTGGCGGGGCGCTGGCGCAACTGCCCACCGGATGGATTGCCGATAAATACGACCGGCGCTGGGTGCTGATCTGGCTGTCGGTGGCGGCCATGCTCAGCTGCTCGCTGACCGTGGCGCTGTCTGACATGGGCACCCAGGTGGCCTTCATCACCGCCGGGCTGTTTGGCTTCACCACCTTTCCGATCTTTTCCGTCTCGGCCGCCCACGCCAATGACTTTGCCTCCAGCACCGAACGGGTGGAGCTGTCGGCCGCGCTGATGTTTTTTATGCGGTTGGTGCCATTGCCGCCCCCTATGTGTCCTCGAACCTGATTGACGCCTATGGCCCACCTGCCTGTTTGCCTTTGTCGCCTCGGGGCATTTGGTGTTGATCTTCTTTGGCCTGACCCGGATGCGCGCACGTCCTACCGTGTCGGACAAAACGCCTTACACCTATACGCCGCGCACCTCGTTTTCGATGGGGCGGATGTTTGGGTGGATGCGCGAACGCAAGCTGGACGAGGAGGTTTCCGCAGATCCCGCCAACGCAGCTTCAGACAAGATGGCAGTTGACAGCGCCCCACGGGATAAGTAGGACCGCGCCCTTTCCCCAGTGAAGGACCGCGCACATGTCTGCTCCCATGTCTGCTGCTACAACCGCCCAAAATGACACCCAGGATGGCGCTGCGACGCTTGCCGTCGATTTCGGCACGTCCAATACCGCTGTCGCCATGATGGCCGGGGGGCGGATCCACCGGATCCCCATTGAAGACAACCATGACACCCTGCCCACGGCGGTGTTTTTCCCCACTGAAGGCGGCGAGATGCTGATCGGACGCGCTGCAGCCAATGCGTTGATCGACGGGGAAGACGGGCGCTATATGCGCGCGCTGAAATCGATCCTCGGCCATCCGCTGCTGCACGAAAGCCGGTTGATTGGCGGCAAGCGCCAGACATTGGCCGAGGTGGTCACGGCTTTTCTTGTCGCCGTCAAAACCCGCGCCGAAGCTGCCACCGGAAAGACCTTCACCCACGCGCTGTCCGGCCGTCCGGTACAGTTTCATTCCGATAACGCCGATCAGGACCGGCGGGCCGAAGCCGACCTGCGCGCCTGCTATCTGGCGGCGGGGTTTGAGGCGGTGGCGTTTTTATATGAGCCCGAGGCAGCGGCATATGCCAGCCACGGTCTGGGGGCAGACACACACACAAACACACATTGCGGGCTGATCATTGATATCGGCGGCGGCACCTCGGATTTCACCGTCTATCACAGCGCAAACAGCAAGGTTGATATCCTTGCCAGCCACGGCATCCGGCTGGGCGGAACCGACTTTGACCAGCGCATTTCCATGTCCCACGTGATGGCACTTTTGGGGCATGGCGGGCAGCTGACGCGCACCTTTGGCGAGGGGCTATTGCCGATGCCCAAAGCGATCTTTCAAGAGCTGTCAACCTGGGCCAAGATCCCGTTCCTTTACACCCGCGACACCGAACGCAAGGTCGACGACCTGCTGGTTCATGCGGTGGAGCCGGAAAAACTTGCCCGCCTCAAAGAGGTGATTGAGGATCATCTGGGCCATGAATTGGCCTTTGCCGTGGAAGCGGGCAAGATCGCCACCAATGCCGCCACGCAGAACGCCAGCATCGACATGGGGTTCATCAGTCGCGGCCTGTCCGCGCAGGTCACGCCCGGCAGTATGACCGCCGCCCTGACCGGCCCCGAGGCGCGATTTGACACCGCGCTGCAGGGCGCAATTTACCAGACCCTGATGCAGGCGGGCGTGGCCCCGCCACAGATTGATGTGGCCATCCTGGTTGGGGGGTCCAGCCTGATGCATCTGGTGGAAGATGTGGTCAGCACTACCTGCCCCGGTGCACGCATTGAACGATCAGAAGCGTTTACCGCCGTTGTGGACGGGCTGGCACTGGCGACGCAGGCATGACCATGGTCGCCAGCCCCAAAGGTGGCGGCTAGGACCCCTTCACTTCAAGCCCCAAAACCCGATAAGCGCCAAGACACAAGCAAGAACGATACGCGCAACGACCAAAGGGAATCGGCCCTCACGCAGCTTTGGCCATCTAAGTGCAATTGCAATCAACACGAGGCCGAACAGCGCTACAGCCACCAGAAACAATTCTTCGATACCCATCTGAAACTCTCCTTTTCTCAACAGGGAGGGATGGGTTTTTTATGGTTTGTTTTCAGGGATTTATCACGAAATCACCAACGACAAACCGCCCTCAAATCGAAGGCCGTTTCAACGAGGGTCATAATTTCTGACAGCACATAAGAGAAACTTGCTGCGTCACTTGCTTTTTACTGGTATGCATTGCAATCGAAGGCAATCACCACTCGCAAACAGAGACATAGCATACGCCTTTGCATGCTATGCATTACTTTAGAATGCGTTCCTATCACTTTTATGACGAACGCATGCCCGTCATCATCACGCACTGCGACCCACCTCAATTCAAGAGGATCGGAGCGACTGCATCCCAGACCAAGGAAGAGCACGATTTAGAAGGGCCCAACGCAATGACCGCCGACCCGCACAGCGAATCGACGTCGAAAAAAAGCGCAAGTGAACTCGCGGAAGAGCTCGCTTCGTTGGGGTTTGCCATTTCTGCCTCGGTGCGCGAGATGCGCAAAAACTCGGATCTATCGCCCGTTGATGAAGCGAACCTAGGCCATCTTCGTACCGCTTTGCAAATGTTTGATGTGGCCGTCGCGGATTTGCGCGGTCGCGTTGTTGCCGGAAATCCTCAGTCGCTGAATGGGCAGCCTGGTCAAGATACGCCTAAAACCGAAGCCTCCCGCAAACAAGAACAGCCGGCCAAAAAGCAACGTATTACCCGCCCTCGCAACCCGGCAGTCGACGCGGCCTTGCTGCACACCTTTGACTATGAAGACCGCACCGAGTTCCCCATCGGACAAAAGACCCTGCTTGAGGTGATGGAGCATCTTGACCCAAACGCCAAGAAAACCACGCTGGTTTCCAAGGTGAACCGCTGGAAAAATGACTATGACTATCTGCGCTGGTCCCATAGCGAAGACCTTCATCGCACCCCCGCAGGCAAAGAAAAGGCCGATCAACTGATGGCCATTGCCCGTCGTGACGGGCACGAACAAGAGATTCATGACGCAATCAACGCAGCCCTCAACATCCGCAAATAAGTTTGGCGCGCTTTCTCTGGAACTGCGGCGCACATTGCTCTAGACCCAACGCAAAGCTGATGTCGCCGGACGAGGCATCTCGTTGCCGACCAACTACGGAAATCGATCATATGAACCGCGTTCTCATCACCTCGGCGATCCCTTACATCAACGGGATCAAACATCTTGGCAACCTTGTGGGCAGCCAATTGCCAGCCGACCTTTACGCCCGCTACAACCGTGGCCGGGGCCGTGAGGTCATGTTCATCTGTGCCACAGACGAACACGGCACGCCAGCCGAACTGGCCGCCGCCAAAGCGGGCAAGCCGGTGGATGCGTTCTGCGCCGAGATGCATGAGGTTCAGGCCAAGATTGCCGATCAGTTCCGCCTGTCTTTTGACAATTTTGGCCGCTCCTCCAGCGCGCAAAACCACAAGCTGACCCAGCATTTTGCCGGCAAACTGGCGGACAATGGCTATATCGAGGAAGTCAGCGAAAAGCAGGTTTACTCGAACGCCGACGGGCGGTTCCTGCCGGATCGTTATATCGAAGGCGAATGTCCGAACTGCGGCTATGACGGCGCGCGCGGCGACCAATGTGAAAACTGCACCAAGCAGCTGGATCCCACCGATCTGATCAACCCACGCTCGGCCATCTCTGGCTCGACCGATCTGGAAGTGCGCGAGACAAAACACCTTTATCTGCGCCAATCGAAACTGAAAGACGCGCTGGACAGCTGGATCGACAGTAAATCCGACTGGCCGGTGCTGACCACCTCCATCGCCAAGAAATGGCTGCATGATGGCGATGGGCTGCAGGACCGGGGCATCACCCGCGATCTGAACTGGGGCGTGCCGGTGAAAAAGGGCGATGCCGACTGGCCCGGCATGGAAGGCAAGGTCTTCTACGTCTGGTTTGACGCACCGATCGAATATATCGCCGCCACTGCCGAGCTGGCAGATGAGCGTGGCGAAGGGCCAGAGTTCTGGGAGCGCTGGTGGCGCACCGACAAAGGCGCCGATGACGTGCGCTATGTGCAATTCATGGGCAAAGACAATGTGCCGTTCCACACCCTGTCGTTCCCGGCCACGATCATGGGCTCACAAGAGCCGTGGAAGCTGGTCGATTACATCAAGTCGTTCAACTACCTGAACTATGACGGCGGGCAGTTCTCGACCTCAAAAGGGCGCGGCGTCTTTATGGATCAGGCGCTGGACATTCTGCCTGCGGATTACTGGCGCTGGTGGTTGCTAAGCCACGCACCGGAAAATTCGGACAGCGAGTTCACCTGGGAGAACTTCCAGGCCTCAGTCAACAAAGACCTCGCTGATGTCTTGGGCAATTTCGTCTCGCGCGTGACCAAATTCTGCCGCTCGAAGTTCTCGGAAGCGGTGCCTGCGGGCGGGGAATATGGCGAGGTGGAAGCCGCGCTGATCGCAGATCTGGGCACCAAAGTGCGCGCCTATGAAGGCCATATGGAGGCGATGGATGTGCGCAAAGCCGCCCAAGAACTCCGTGGCATCTGGGTGGCGGGCAATGAATACCTGCAGGCCGCAGCCCCCTGGACCGTGTTCAAGACCGACCCGGACCAGGCGGCAGCGCAGATCCGCCTCGCGCTGAACCTGATCCCGCTTTACGCGGTGCTGTCCGCCCCGTTCATCCCGGATGCGGCGGGCAAATTGGCGGACGCGATGAAGGTCGAGATGGACTGGCCGGGGGATGTCGCTGAGGCGCTCTCGCGTCTTCAGGCCGGGCATGAATTCGCCGTGCCCGACAATCTTTTTGCCAAGATCTCGGACGAAGAGCGCGAAGGCTGGCAGGAACGCTTTGCCGGCACCCGCGACTGATCTTTCACACAAAGTGAACCCAAATTGGCCCGCCGATATGCGGGCCTTTTTCTTACCTTTGGCGAAGATGCTTTGAGCAGGAAAAAGCCATTGCGATCCACACGCGGCACCGTAAGGTCGAACTGTTAAGTAAGGAGGTTTTCCATGAGCATGTTCAGCCGCGACGAACTGGAGGCCGCACAGGCGCTGGTCTACCGCCAGATGTCCGCCACGCCGCAAATCCATTGGCCGCAGCTCAGCGCCGAGATTGGCGCTGATGTGGTGGTGAAACATGAAAACCACGCCCCGACCGGTGCCTTCAAAGTGCGCGGCGGGATCACCTTCATGGATTGGCTTGCCCGCACCCAGCCCGAGGCACGCGGCGTGATCACCGCAACCCGCGGCAACCACGGCCAATCACAGGCGCGGGCCGCCACAATGGCGGGGCGCGAGGCGCATATTTACGTGCCACGCGGCAATTCAGTCGAGAAAAACGCGGCGATGCGGGCCTACGGCGCGCAACTGGTGGAACATGGCGCAGATTTTGACGAGGCCAAAGAGGAAGCGATGCGCGTGGCCGCCCAGGGTGATCTTTTCCCGGTGCCGCCGTTTCACCGCGAACTGGTGCGCGGTGTGGCCACCTATGGGTATGAGCTTTTTACCGCCCACCCCGATCTGGATACGGTTTACGTGGCAATCGGCTGCGGCTCAGGCATCTGCGGCGTGATTGCGGCGCGCGACGCGTTGGGGCTGGACACAAAAGTGGTCGGCGTGGTGTCGGAACAGGCGGCGGGCGCAAAACTGTCGCTTGCAGCCGGGCGACTGGTTGAGACCAACTCTGCCGCAACCTTTGCCGACGGCATGGCGGTGCGGGTGCCGGTGCAGGCGGCGTTTGACATCTATTCGAAAGGGGCCGAGCGCATCATCTCGGTGAGTGACGATGAGATTGCGGTGGCGATCCGACTTTATTTCCGCACCATCCACACATTGGCCGAAGGCGCAGGCGCGGGCCCTTTGGCCGGGCTGATGCGCGAGCGCACCAAGATGCAGGGCCGCAAAGTTGGTGTCATTCTGGGCGGCGGCAATATTGACATGTCTTGGTATCAGACGATCCTGTCTGGTGACACGCCAAAAATCTAACCCCAGATATCGCGGTTCTCAGCCAAATCCTTGCCATATCTGCCATTTTGTTTGGATTTCAGGCAAAACCCCGCTATTTTAAGCGAAAGATAAGACAGTCCGCGTTAACATCAGGCGGAGAAGACCCATGGGCGGCAGCAAAGGCAGTGGCAAATTGTCGATCGCAAAAGGCAAACAGAAACCAATCCGGCTTTCACTTTCCGACAAGCGGTCGGTGCGCACGCAGTTTGGCGCGCTGCCTTACCGGATCCGTGATGACAAGGTTGAGGTGCTGCTGATCACCTCGCGCGGGACCGGGCGCTGGATCATTCCCAAAGGCTGGCCAATGGACGGTGAGACGCCGGCGGGTGCGGCCGCCACCGAGGCCTTTGAAGAGGCCGGCGCCATGGGCAAGCTGTCACATCAGGTGCTGGGATTTTACGCCTATGACAAGGGCCACGCGGGCGAGAAACTGCCCTGCGTGGTTGCGGTCTTCCCGCTTAAAGTCAAGAAACTGTTGAAAGATTTTCCTGAGGTTGGGCAGCGGCGGCGCAAATGGGTCAGCCAGAAACAAGCCGCGCAAATGGTCAGCGAGCCGGAACTGCGCCAGATCATCAAGGCGTTCGACCCCAAGGTGTTGCGGGGGTGATGGGCGCTGTGTCCCACCTGCTGCCTATCGGCATCTCAAGGCAATCGCACGGAAAGAAACCCAGATCATGATCGCTTATATCACTATCGGCACGGATGATATTGCGCGCGCAAAGCGGTTTTACTCCGCCGTTCTGCCCCCTCTTGGGTATAAGCTTGAGGAAAGCACCGCAGGATTGAGTTTCACGCTGCCTGTCACAGCGGACGAGGCCGCCAATCGGGCCACCGGACAACCGCCCCTGCAGCCGGAGATCTACATCAAACCGAGTTTTGACGGGCAACCGGCCTCGGCAGGCAACGGATCAATGATTGCGTTTGACGCACGCAGCCAACAGCAGGTGCGCACCCTGCATGCCGCCGCACTTGCCGCAGGCGGGTCTGACGAAGGTGCCCCAGGATTTCGCGACGCCTATAGCGCACAGTTCTATGTGGGGTACCTGCGCGACCCGCAAGGCAACAAGATCGCCTTGTTTTCCAGCAACCCAGATGAGCCGGGGCGCGATGATTAATGCGTTTCGGTTTCAAACTGACATTGGGGACAGCCAGAACCCGGCAAAAGGGTTCAATACCGTGGCATTTGGGCGCAATCCTGTGCCTCAGGCTTATCCCGAAACACTGTAGCCCCTTGCCATAACCGCCCCACACTTCCATATTGAAGACCGCAATTGAGTTGGGACCGACATGATCCGATACGCCCTGAAATGTGACCAGAACCACGGGTTCGAAAGCTGGTTTCAAAACGCCGCAGCCTTTGACAGCTTGCAGGCGGCGGGCATGGTAACCTGCCCGGAATGCGGATCAAGCAAAGTGACAAAATCGCTGATGGCACCCAAAGTGCGCCCGGCGCGCAATGCGGCGGCAATACCCGCCGCCCCTGAACCATCCCCCGCGCCCCCGGTGCCAGCCGCACCTGCAGCCCCTGCCCCCGTCGCGGCACCTGTCGCAGCCTCCCCTGACCCGGAGATTGCCAGCCAGATCGCCGAGCTGAAAGCAAAGGTTGAGGCCGAAAGTGATTATGTTGGCGACAATTTTGTGTCAGAAGCCCGCGCCATGCATTTGGGCGACAGCCCGGATCGGCCAATCTATGGCGAAGCCCGGCTGGACGAAGCCAAAGAGCTGTTGGAAGAGGGCGTGCCAGTGATGCCGCTGCCCTTCACCCCTACGCGCAAAACCAACTGACCTCCCAACTGACCTCCCAACTGATCGCGCAACCAATCCCACAACATCTCCCCCGGCCGCCCCGCGCGCGTGGTGCGCCTGACAGGTGACCCAAACGCCATCTCCTGCTAGGCTGGGGCCGGAACAGATCTGACAGGAGGGTGACATGCGTGTTGTGATCACGGGGGCCAATCGCGGCATCGGACGGGTCCTTTTTGAGAGTTATCTTGCCCTTGGTGACAACGTCATTGGCACCGCGCGCGGCGCGCGTGACGGCATGGTGGCCCTTGATGTGACCCTGCCTGAAAGCTTTGCGACATTGCACGAAGCGGTGGGGCAGGATCCGGTGGATCTGCTGATCTGCAATGCCGGGGTTTATGTGGATAAATATGAGCCTTTGAAAGATGGCTATCCGGCTGACATGTGGGCCAAGAGCTTTGCCACCAATGTGACGGGCGTGTTTCAGACCATACAGACGCTTTTGCCCAATCTCCTGTCTGCCAAGGGTAAAATCGCCATTATTTCGTCGCAGATGGCCAGCCACACTTTTGCACCGGGCGGAAGCTATATCTACCGTGCTTCAAAAGCGGCAGCCTTGAACCTTGGTCGCAACCTGGCAACGGATCTGGCGCCACATGGGGTGGCGGTGGGGATTTATCACCCCGGCTGGGTCAAGACCGACATGGGCGGCGATGACGCCGAGATCACCGTGGGGGAAGCCTGCGAAGGGTTGCTGGGGCGGTTTGACATGTTGTCGATGACAACCACGGGGTGTTTTGAAACCTGGGACGGGCGGGCGCATCCCTTTTGAGGGGCGCGTTTCGGTTGGATCTGCGGAGTTTAGGGGCGCTGCCCCTCGGACTGCGTCCTCACCCCGGGATATTTATCGTTAGAAAATGGGCATCCGTGACAGCGGCACTCTGGCGCTCGGCGCAGCACTTTGCCACCGGAAGCGGTTTTCGGCCCATTTTTTTCGGCCCGTTTTTTGGCACATTGATGCGCCCGGTGATGCGCTACGGTTCGGTGCCCAAGCATTTCGGACAAACGGCCAGATGTGTTTGTTCAGAGACGGCTTTGGAACCGCACAGCATGGGTACATCCTGCCGCGCTTCGCTTTTTCCCTGCCTCAGGTCAAAACCGAAACGCTTTATCTTGCCCTTTGCGGCTGCTCTGCGTAAGACAGGCCGGACGAAAATTCAGGGATGGGGGAACCATGCCAACTCTGGTGATGAAATTCGGCGGCACATCGGTCGCCAATCTGGACCGGATCGCCCGCGCATCCAAACGCGTGGCGCGAGAGGTTGCCAATGGCTTTGACGTAATTGTCATTGTCTCGGCAATGTCCGGCAAAACCAACGAACTTGTGGGCTGGGTCAGTGACACCTCGCATCTGTATGACGCGCGTGAATATGACGCTGTGGTCAGCTCGGGCGAGAATGTGACCGCTGGCCTGATGGCGCTGCGGTTGCAGGAAATGGGCATTCCGGCGCGCAGCTGGCAGGGCTGGCAAGTGCCGGTGAAAACCACCAGCGCGCACAGCTCGGCCCGGATCGAAGAGATCCCGAGCGACAACATCAACGAGAAGTTTGGCGAGGGCATGAAAGTGGCCGTTGTCGCGGGCTTTCAGGGCATCAGTCCCGAGGGCCGGATCACCACACTGGGCCGTGGCGGATCGGACACCACCGCCGTGGCTTTTGCCGCCGCATTTGAGGCCGATCGATGCGACATCTACACCGATGTGGACGGGGTTTACACCACCGACCCGCGCATTTCCGACAAGGCGCGCAAGCTGGACAAGATCGCCTTTGAAGAGATGCTGGAGCTGGCATCCCTGGGCGCGAAGGTCTTGCAGACGCGATCTGTGGAACTGGCGATGCGCTATAAGGTCAAGCTGCGCGTCCTTTCAAGCTTTGAAGAATATGACCCGGAAGCAGGCACGCTGGTCTGCGACGAGGAGGAAATCATGGAACAGAACGCCGTATCCGGTGTCGCCTATCAGCGCGACGAAGCAAAGATGACCCTGATCTCGGTGGCCGACCGCCCCGGGATTGCCACCGCGATCTTCACGCCGCTGGCTGAGGCCGGGATCAATGTGGATATGATCGTGCAGAACATTTCCGAAGAGGGTCGCACCGATATGACCTTCTCATGCCCGGTCGATCAGGTGGCACGCGCCGAGAAGGCGATGAACGAGGCCAAAGACAAAGGCGACATCAACTTCCACGATGTTGTGGCAGACACCGATGTGGCGAAAGTGTCGATTGTTGGCATCGGCATGCGCTCGCAAACCGGGATTGCGGCGAAGATGTTTGAAGTGCTGTCGCGCGAAGGCATCAACATCAAGGTGATCACCACGTCGGAGATCAAAATTTCGGTGCTGATTGATCGCAAATACATGGAACTGGCGGTTCAGGCGCTGCATGACGCGTTTGAGCTGGAGAAGGCGTAAGCGCGCGCTGTTCTAGGGGTCAACTCCTAGGGATTAGAATTGGAAAGCCCCCGGTGTGATGCCGGGGGCTTTTATTTTGGGGCGAGGCAAAAATGGCACCTAAAGAGCTTTTAGTAAAAGCAGGACAATAAGCTGCCGGCCACCTCAGACCGTTACCGACAAACTATTCGGTTAGTTTGTAAATTTAACAGCCGTTCCTGAAGCAATTCTGCATTTCCAGCTGAAAGCACAGACCGTCACTCCGGTCACATTTGCATTGATAACAGCATCCGCTCCCAGCTCAGCAGCTTCTATTCGCAGCTTCTGTGTGGCATCGTCAACAGTTGGAATTGGGTGCAGAAGCGTTAGACTCCCAACGTCGGCTTTTATTGGCCCAACCACTGTAAACTTCCCGCCATTCACAGCATCACCAGATACGACTTGAATTTAATCTACCGGCGTAGATGTCGATTGTGACGCGGCAGCGGTCTCTTTTTCCAATTCTTCTGGGTAGGTTATCGCATCACCGCATGCCGTCAAAAACACCAGTGACAAAATTGTAATCGCTGTTCTCATAATCTTAATCTTGCTTCCATTTCAGGTTTCTCTGTCGGCATCTGACAAAAACACACCCCAAAATGCAACCATCAGATGACCGGTTTCCAACGTATTAGAGACAATCCAACAGAGACGTACCGCTTAAGCGTTTCAGGCATGACCTCACCAGGTCAACCGCACAGATTTGGCCTCACCACAGGTTCCACGCGGCATGGGACACCAAGTGCCACCACGAGGTTTTGCCGTTCTGAATAAGCGCTGCGCGCCCCCGCCCTTTCGGCCGGGGGAGTGTTCATATGTGGAAGAGCTTAGCCCATCTGGCCGTAAGGCGTAGACTTTGAGATCGCCACTTCGTCCTCAGACATCCCTTCCGCGATGCCTTCAAACAGGGGCGTGGAGAGATAGCGTTCGCCAGTATCCGGCAGCATCACGAGGATGTTCGCGCCTTCCGGTGCGTCCTTGGCAACCTCCAGCGCAGCCGCAAGCGTGGCACCGGCCGAGATGCCGACAAAGATGCCTTCTTCAGCCGCGAGGCGTTGCGACAGCGCAATGCCCTCCGGCCCCGGCACTTTGATCAGCTGGTCGTAACCGTCCTTGTCCATCGCCTCTTGCAGCACATGGGGGATGAAATCCGGGGTCCAGCCCTGCACCGGGTGCGGGTTGAAATCCGGGTGGCCTTCGGTCGGTTGGTTTTGCGCGTTGCGGGTGTTCACATAGCCCGAGCTGACCAGCGCGGCATTGGCGGGTTCGGCGAGATGATCTTGGTATCGGGGCTGGCCTTGCGCAGCACGCGCGACACGCCGGACACGGTGCCGCCGGTGCCGTAACCGGTGACCCAATAATCGAGCTTTTCACCGTCGAAATCCGCCAGAATCTCGCGCGCGGTGGTGTTTTCGTGGATATCAGCGTTGGCGCTGGTTTCAAACTGGCTGGCGAGGAACCAACCGTTCTCCTCGGCCAGCTCCTTGGCTTTGGAATACATGCCAAAGCCCTTGAGCTCCTTCGGGGTCAGCACAACCTTGGCGCCGAAAAATCGCATCAACCGACGACGCTCGACCGAAAAGCTCTCGGCCATGGTCACCACCAGCGGATAGCCCTTCGCAGCGCAGACCATCGCCAGACCAATGCCGGTGTTGCCCGAGGTGGCCTCGACCACGGTCTGGCCGGGTTTCAGCGTGCCGGAACGTTCCGCCGCCTCGATGATATTGAGCGCCAGGCGATCTTTGACCGAGCCCGCCGGGTTGGCCGCTTCAAGTTTCACATAAAGATTGACGTGATCCGGACCGATCCGGTTCAGCTTCACCACAGGCGTGTCGCCCACAGTATCCAGAACGCTATCGTAACGCCGCCCACGGCCATTGGTTTGTCGCACAGTCATGTCAAAAGTCCTTTTGTCTCGAAAATCCCGACCTCGTCGAGGGGTTTGCGTCAAAATTAGGCCAGCTTCCCACCCTTTGCCAGATAACCGCGCCCGAAAAGAACATTTTCCCAAACTTGCCACCCCCCCGCATCGCCCTGTTCCCCACAGCACGCCCTTGCCAAAGAGCTGTTCTGCTGCGCGTTCCTGCGCAGATCCGCCTGTTCGTTGGGCAGGCGGCAAAAAGGGTATTTTCCCGCATTGATGGAAATTATCACCCACCCCCTCGCAAAAGATGTAAGATGTTTAAAAACAATATCTTACCTCCCAATATCCCCTTGTCTGATGCGCGAGAACACCCCACCCTTCCGCTTGCACGCTGGACAATCTGCCTGCCATCAGGCACTCAGGTTCCGAGGAACACCGCCCCAAGGGGCACAGCGTGCAAGGGAGAGGCACGGGGATGGCAGAACGCCCACAAACCGACAGCCGCAAGTTGCTGGTCAGCCTGCGCGAAACCCTGGCCGCCGCGTCCGAGGGACAGGAGCGGCTGGACCGGATCACCACGTTGATTGCCGAAAGCCTGGGGGTCGAAGTCTGCTCGATCTATCTGTTTCGCGACAAAGAAACGCTAGAGCTTTGCGCCACCGAAGGGTTGAACCCCGAAGCCGTGCACCAGACCCGCCTGCGCATTGGCGAAGGGCTGGTGGGGCGCGTGGCCAAAACCGCCACCCCGGTGAACACCAAAGACGCCCCGTCGGAAAAAGGCTTTCGCTACATGGCGGAAACCGGCGAAGAAATCTACTCAAGCTTCCTTGGCGTGCCGGTGCAGCGACTGGGCGAAAACCTTGGCGTGCTGGTGATCCAGTCCAAAGAAGGGCGAGAGTTCTCGTCGGACGAGCTTTACGGCATGGAAGTGGTCGCCATGGTGCTGGCGGAAATGACCGAACTGGGCGCATTTGTCGGCGAAGGCGCGGCAATGGCTGCCCTGCACCAGCGCCCCGCAATGTTTCAGGGGCAAATCGGCCAGGAAGGCGCGGCCGAGGGCCACGTCTGGCTGCATGAACCGCGTGTTGTGGTCACCAACCCGGTGGCGGATGACCCGGCGGTGGAATTGGTGCGCCTGCAAGACGCGGTTGAGGAATTGCGCCTGAAGGTGGATGAGCTTCTGGCCAGTGCGCAGATCACCTCGCACGCCAAAGACAAAGAGCATATGCAGGTGCTTGAAGCCTACCGGATGTTTGCCAATTCCAAAGGCTGGATGCGCCGGATGGAAGAAGACATCGCACGGGGTCTGTCCGCAGAAGCCGCTGTTGAAAAAGAACAATCCGCCGCGCGCGCGCGCATGTCGCAGGTGCCCGACCCCTATTTGCGCGAACGGCTGCATGATCTGGACGATCTGTCCAATCGCCTGCTCAGGATCCTCACTGGACAGGGCCGGAACACCGGTGCGGAAATGCCGGAAAACCCGATCCTGATTGCCACCAATATTGGCCCCGGCGAGCTCTTGGAATACGGGCGTGGCCTACGTGGCATCATCTTGGAAGAAGGCTCGGTCGCCAGCCATGCCGCCATTGTGGCGCGCTCCTGGGCGATCCCCTTGGTGGTGCAGGCTGGCCATGTGGCCACCGAAGCGTTGAACGGCGACCACATTCTGGTCGACGGCGAACATGCGGTGGTGCACCTGCGCCCGGAAGAAAGCATCATCGGTGCCTTCCGCGACAAGATGTTGATGGAGGCCGAACAGCAGGAACGGTATCGCAGCTTGCGCGACAAACCGGCGCGTGGCCTTTGCGGCACCGAGGTCAAGCTGCATATGAACGCAGGCCTGATGGCCGACCTGCCCAGTTTAGAGAACTCGGGCGCCGAAGGTGTGGGGCTGTTTCGCACCGAGCTGCAATTCCTCACCGTGTCAAAAGTGCCGCGCCGGGGCGAGCTGGTCGACACCTACGCGCGCGTGATCGACGCCGCGCAGGACAAACGGCTGGTGTTTCGCACGTTGGATATCGGGTCGGACAAAGTGCTGCCCTATATGAACCCGCTGGACGAACCAAACCCGGCGCTGGGGTGGCGGGCGATCCGGGTGGGGCTGGACAAACCCGGTGTGATGCGGATGCAGTTGCAGGCAATGATCCGTGCCGCAAAAGGCCGCACCCTGACTGTGATGTTCCCGTTCATCGCCCAGTTGGAAGAGTTCCGCGACGCACGCGAAATGCTGTTGGCCGAGGTCGAGCGCGAGCGCAAGCTGGGCCATATCCTGCCGGAAAAACTTGAAATCGGCGCCATGCTGGAAACCCCCTCCATGGTATTTGCCCCCCGGCAATTCTTTGAAATGGCTGATTTTATTTCCATCGGCGGCAATGATCTGAAACAGTTTTTCTATGCTGCGGATCGTGAAAACGAACGCGTCAGGCGCCGTTATGACACGCTGAACGCCAGCTTTTTGAACCTGATCGAAGAGATTGTCGATCGCTGCGCAGAAGTGGGCACGCCGCTTAGTTTCTGTGGCGAAGATGCCGGGCGTCCGATTGAGGCCGCTTGTTTTGCCGCCCTTGGCATGAAGCATCTGTCAATGCGCCCTGCCTCTATTGGCCCGGTAAAAAGCCTGATCCGGCGCATCAACCTGCAAGAGCTGCGCGCCTGCATTGATGATGCGCGTCTGTCCGGCGATCAATCGGTGCGCGTGGCGGTGGTCGATTGGATCGCCCGCAACCGGCATAGTTTTCAGTTGAAATAGCGACAGGCACAGCGCCTCCGAATTTTGCAGACATCATTTTGCAAACATCGGGCTAAAGGCGGCTGCGGTTAACCCTCCGTTCATGCCTTGGCGACACACTCTCTCTGGACAGGAGAGACGTCGATGAAAGTCATTTTTGCGGCCGCAATATGTCTGGCAGGCCTGATGTTGTGGTTGACCCGCAAGCTTAAGGGCGCACGTGCGCCCTCTTCACCGCAGGCATCGTGGCGTCAAGGCTATGATGTGCCGTTAAGTGCGTCCACACACGCCAGTTGCGCGCCTTCCCGGCCGCAAACCACCGCCAAACGGCATGGCAATAGATCACTGCTCGGAAAACTTCTCCACCGCGCCGCGCACCCCGCGCCAGGCACCGGGATGCAGCTCCAGCCCCAACACCCGATCCGGGTTGGTGGGCGGCGGCATGATCACATCATCGAGCCGGGTGAAGCCAAACCGACGATAGTAGGGCGCGTCCCCAACCAGTAGCACCCGCTCCCAGCCGTCATTGCCAGCCTCGTCAAGGCTGCCGCGCATCAAAAGCCCGCCCAGCCCTTCGCCCTGCCGCGTCGGGTGCACTGCAATCGGCCCCAGCAGCAAGATTTTCTGCCCCGCCACCTGTGCGGGCCAATACCGGATGGCGCCGGCCAGAATACCCTCGCCATCACGCGCAATCATTGACAGTGAACGCACCGGCGACACCCCATGGCGCAGGCGATAAGACGACAGCGCCTCACGCCCCGGCGCAAAACAGGTGTCATAAAGGGCTTCCACCTCCCACCAATCTTCTTCGCTTTCCACGCCGAGCGTATACACGGGCTGCGCCCTTTCCTTAACCGTCCCCGTGCTGCTAACAAGATCGCGCGTCCGAGAAAAGAGAGAAGCGCATGTTTTATGAACCAAAAAACGGGCATGGCCTCCCGCATAACCCATTTAACGCGGTGATCACCCCGCGCCCGATTGCATGGATTTCCACCCGCGACACAAACGGGCGCGACAACCTTGCGCCCTATTCCTTCTTCAACGGCGTCGCCTACGCACCGCCACAGGTGATGTTCGCCTCGACCTCAGCCAAGGCAGATCGCGACATGGGCAAGGACAGCTTGGACAATATCAACACAACCGGCGTGTTCTGCGTGCATATCGTCGATGAAGCTTTGACAAATGCGATGAATGTCAGCTCTGGCGCCTATCCCCGCGAGGTTGACGAATTTGACCAGGCCGGGCTTAAGAAAACCCCCTGTACGCTGATCAACTGCGCCCGCATCACCGCCGCCCCCGCAGCGCTGGAATGCAAGCTGACCAAAATCACCCGCCTGCCCGGCGATGAAAATCACGTCTGCTTCGGTGAGGTGATTGGTGTTCATCTGAATGAGACCTGTATGGTCGACGGGATCTTTGACCCCACACCAAAAGGGATCTTGGCACGAATGGGCTATCGCAATTACGCCGTGGTGCGCGAGCAATTTGCGCTGAAACGTCCCGGAGAGTGAAACAACATCCCTCAAAAAGAAAAGGGCGCCCCGAACTTTCGGTAGCGCCCTTTGTGTCTAAACCCTTGCTCTGACGCAGCTTAATGCCCGCCGAGGATCCCGGTTTTAACCGAGTAATCCACCGCAACCTCGTAATCCGGGTCATCTTCACTATCAACCATCAGGTGCCCCGCTTTGGTCAACAGCTGGTGGCAATCGCGCGACAGGTGGCGCAACTGGATCGACTTACCGGCCGCTTCATATTTGGTCGCAATGCTTTCGATTGCCTGCAGCGCGGATTGGTCCACCACACGGCTTTCGGCAAACTCCAGCACCACCGCTTCGGGGTCATTCTCTACGTCGAACAGCTCAATAAACCCGTCAACCGAGCCGAAAAACAGCGGGCCTTCGATTTCATAAACCTTGCGGTGGCCATCATCGTCAACCCGGGTGCGGGCGTGGATGTGCGAGGCGTTTTGCCAGGCAAACGCCAGCGCCGACACGATCACGCCCACCACAACAGCAACGGCAAGGTCCTCATAAACCGTCACCGCCGTCACCAGGATGATCACAAAAGCATCAAGACGCGGCACTTTGGTCAGGATGCGGATCGAGTTCCAGGCGAAGGTACCGATCACAACCATGAACATCACGCCCACCAACGCGGCCAGCGGGATCATCTCAATCCAGCCCGAGGCCGCCACGATGAAAAGCAGCAGAAACAGGGCCGCGGCAATGCCCGCAATGCGCGTGCGACCGCCGGATTTCACGTTGATCATCGACTGGCCGATCATCGCACAGCCCCCCATACCGGCAAAGAACCCGGTGACCACATTGGACGCCCCTTGTGCGATACATTCTTGCGACGCACCGCCGCGCTGGCCGGTCATTTCAGCCACAAGGTTCAGCGTCAGCAGGCTTTCAATCAGGCCAATAGCAGCAAGGATCACTGCGTAAGGCAGGATGATCCACAGGGTTTCCAGCGTGAACGGCGCCAACATGGTGCCATAGATCCCTTCACCCTCGCCAAACATCCAGTGGAACGACGGCAGACCACCTTTGATCGAAGCCATATCCCCCACCGTCGGCACGTCGATACCAAAGGCAATCACAACCGCCGCCACAAGGCCAATGCCCGCCAGCGGGGCCGGGATGATATTGGTGATCTTCGGCAGGCCCCAGATGATCAGCATGGTCAGGCCAACCAGCCCCAGCATCATGTAAAGCTGCGTCCCGGCAAGCCAGGCCTCCGGGTTTCCGGGCTGTTTGAACTGGGTCAGCTGCGCCATGAAAATCACGATCGCCAGCCCGTTCACAAAGCCCAGCATCACCGGATGCGGCACCAGCCGGATGAACTTGCCCCAATGCATAACTCCGGCAAAGATCTGCAACAGCCCCATCAGCACCACGGTGGCAAACAGGTATTCAACCCCGTGCTCTGCCACCAGTGCCACCATCACAACCGCCAGCGCCCCGGTGGCACCAGAGATCATCCCCGGACGCCCGCCAATCAGCGCGGTGATCAGCCCGACCATAAAGGCCGCATAAAGCCCAACCAACGGGTGCACCCCGGCGACAAAGGCAAAAGCCACCGCCTCGGGCACCAGCGCCAGCGCCACGGTCAGGCCCGAGAGCACTTCGGTCTTAAGACGCGCAGGCGTCAGGGCCTCATTCGGCGACAAGCGCAGATCGGGGCGTTCAATACGGGCGGCATAACGGGCCAGAAGAGCTCGGGGCATTGGGTCACCTGAATTAGGGGGATGTTCGCGTTGCGGCCTGCCTATCGTGTTTCCTGACAAAAAGAAACCCTGATGAGGGGCACGCGCCACGGCACCCAAAGCGCAACCTTCCCCCTCGCCCGAGCGTGATTTGACCGTGATTGCACCGCAGGGCCAAACTCGGAAGAGTTTTTGCCAGATCCGGGATCCACAATGGCCTCATGTTTTGCAACCGCAGCTTTTGTAACCGCGTTTATTTCCCGCGCCAAATGGGCCGCAATCTTCGCCTTTGCCCTGCCCGCTTTGGGTGTTGCTCAGGACACAGACGGCAATGATCGCCCGTCAAACTGGCAGGTCACCCATCAGCAGGCCCATGGCATCTGGGACACGGTCTGTGACGAGCGTGGCGTAGGAGAAGATTTTGAAATTCGCTGTTATATCAGACACGTAGAAGTGTTCTCGCCACGACCAAAATTCGCGGCGCAGTTCCTGTTTGTCACGGCTTTTGATGGCGGCGAGGTGGAATTTGGCCTTGAAGCCGGCACGTTGTTCCTGCCCGGAAATTTCCGACTTGAGCGCGATGGGGAGGCCGTCTGGTCCACGCTACGCCCCGGTTGTCTGACCGGGCTCAGCTGCTCTTTTACCGGCGATGCAGCCCGCAGTTTATTGCGCGACATGCGGGCGGGGGGTCAGTTGGCGTTCGATTTTCGCGACCGTCACGGAGAGACCCGTGCGCTGCGCTGGTCGCTTGACGGATTTTCCGCGGCAGTTGATGACTTCAATCTGCAAGCGGCGGACAGGAATTTGCCGCCCCTGCCCGTTCTGCCCTGATTCTCTCTTGCGCCCCGCCCTGCCCCGCCGCAAAATCCGGACAAAATGAATTCGGAGGGCAGTATGGACAGGAAAATCGGCGTGATTGGCGGCTCGGGTGTCTATGAGATCGACGGGCTGGAGGCGGCAGAATGGATCACGGTTGACACCCCTTGGGGCGCGCCTTCGGATCAGGTTCTGACCGGGCAGCTTGATGGAGTCGAAATGGTGTTTCTGCCCCGGCACGGGCGCGGCCATGTGCATTCCCCCACCGAGGTGCCGTATCGCGCCAATATTGACGCGCTGAAACGGCTTGGGGTCACCGATGTGATCTCGGTCTCGGCCTGTGGGTCTTTTCGCGAAGACATGCCGCCGGGTGATTTTGTCATTGTAGATCAGTTTATTGACCGGACCTTTGCGCGGGAAAAATCCTTCTTTGGCACCGGTTGCGTGGCCCATGTCCCACTGGCCCATCCCACTTGTGACACTTTGGCGACCGCATGTTTTTCTGCGGCACAGGACGCGGGCATCAGCGTGCATAAAGGCGGCACCTATCTGGCGATGGAAGGCCCGCAGTTTTCCACGCTGGCGGAAAGCAAACTTTACCGCGAACAGTGGGGCTGCGACGTGATAGGCATGACAAATATGCCCGAGGCCAAGCTCGCCCGTGAGGCAGAGCTGTGTTACGCGTCGATTGCCATGGTCACCGATTTTGATTGCTGGCATCCCGAGCATGACACTGTGGATGTGGCGCAGGTGATTGCCACCGTGGGGGGCAATGCGGCGAAGGCGCGGGATCTGGTGGCGCGGCTGCCCAAGCTGCTCGGCGCAACCCATGACACCTGCCCGCATGGCTGCGATCATGCGCTTGATTTTGCAATCATGACTGCGCCGGACAAGCGCGACCCGGACGTGCTGGGCAAATTGGATGCCGTCGCTGGACGCGTTTTGTGATGCGCAACCAAGGCATTGATATCGCGAGATTTGTCGCGTTTTTCGGCATGGTTCTGGTTAACTTTCGTATTGCGGCTGAAGTGGCCACTGGTGGTGGATGGGGCGGTGCGGATATCGGGTTGGGCTGGTCGGTAGACTGGCCCGCGATGGTCACCGCGCTGACCGAAGGCCGTGCGGCGGCGCTGTTTGTGATCTTGGCTGGCGTGGGCCTGTCGCTGGGGTCTGCGCCCTGGCATCTTTTGTTGCGCCGTGCAGTGTTTCTGTTTGTGATCGGCATGGGCAATATGCTGATTTTCGATGCTGACATCCTGCATTTCTACGCGCTGTATTTTTGTGGTTGGGCAATGTTTCTGCGCGCCAGCCCGCGTGGGCTGTTGGTCGGTGTGGGGGCGATGGTGCTGATTGGCACCACCGCGCAGATCACGCTGAATTATGACGCCGGGTGGGATTGGAACACGCTCAGTTATGACGGGTTCTGGACCCTGCCCGGCTTCCTGCGCCATTCTCTGATCAACGGCTGGCATCCGGTGTTTCCCTGGGCGGGTTTTTTGCTGTTTGGCATGTGGCTTGGCGGGCTGAAGCTGGACCGCGTGCCGGTGCAGGCCGCGCTACTGGTCGGCGGTGGGGCGGTTGCCTTTCTGGGCGAAATGCTCTCGCGCCAGCTGATTGAACTGCCTGAGCTGGGCGAGCTTCTGGGCACCGCGCCCATTCCCCCCGGTCCGCTTTACATGCTGGTGGCGGGCGCCAGTGCCACTGCCGCGCTGGGGGCCATCCTGCTGATCACCCCGGTGATCCGGCTTTTGCGGCTGGAGTTGATCTTTGTGGCCCCCGGGCGCATGACGCTTACGCTTTATGTGGCACATATCGTGATTGGCATGGGCACGCTTGAGGCGCTGGGGATGTTGAACGGGCAGATGACCTCGGTTGAAATTTTCGCCTATTCCGTTGGTTTTGTGACAATTAGCGCATTGTTCGCATTGATCTGGTTGACTAAATTCCGCCGCGGGCCGCTTGAAGGCCTGATGCGCATCACCACCGAGGGAAAGACATGAAAACCGTCAAAGATTACATCCGCACCATTGTTGATTTCCCACATGAGGGCATCCTGTTTCGCGATGTGACCACGCTGTTTGCTGATCCACGCGGGATGCGGATGGCCATCGATCAGATGCTGCATCCCTATGCGGGCCAGCCGATTGACAAGGTGGTTGGACTTGAGGCGCGCGGTTTTATCATTGGCGGCGCGATTGCCCACCAATTGGGCACTGGATTTGTGCCCATTCGCAAGAAAGGCAAGCTGCCGGGCGAGACCCACAGCCAGGCCTATACGCTGGAATATGGCGAAGCGGTGGTCGAGATGCACACCGATGCCATTCAACCGGGGGAACGGGTGCTTTTGGTGGATGATCTGCTGGCCACCGGTGGCACAGCGGGCGCCGGGATCAAACTTTTGGAACGGGTGGGTGCCGATATCATCGGTTGCGCTTTTATCGTTGACCTACCCGAACTTGGCGGGCGCAAGATCCTTCAGGATATGGGTATGGATGTGCATATCCTGTGTGAATTCGAAGGGCTGTGAGGGACATCGGGGCCTTCGAAAAACCTCAACAACGTGAACGGGTTGTTAAGGAATCACCCCTAAAAGAATAGCTGTCTGTTGGAGCAATGGACGCTGCTTGTGCACGACGATATTCATCGACCCCGTGCGATGCCCTGCCTTCACCCAAAGGCGGGGCATCAATCATTTTTGGCCAATCATTTTAGGTCATAGCCACGGACGGTTGTCAGCGAGATGCCCTTGCCTGCCGCCGGTGTGCAACGGACAAGCGGATGCGCGCGTCAGCTGTGCGGCACATCACAAAACATCACAGCCAAACATCACGCCGGGGTTCATAATGCCCTTCGGGTCCAGCGCCTGTTTGATCGCGCGCATGGCCGCAAGCCGGGTGGGATCGCCATAACGGGCAAGCTCTGCCGGTTTCAACCGCCCCACGCCATGTTCCGCTGAAAACGACCCGCCCAACGCCTGCACCAGCCCATAAACCGTTTCGCGAATATCAGCAGTCAGCGCAGCATAGGCCCCTTTGTGCTGGCCTTTCGGCGGGAACACATTGTAATGCAGGTTGCCGTCGCCCAGATGTCCAAAAGCATTGATGCGCAGCGCATCCTCAGGACAGAGGGCGCGGATTGCATCATCTGCACGGGGCAGGAAGGTGGGAATTTCCGACAGCGGCAGCGAAATGTCATGTGACGACACCGCCCCCACAAATCGGTTGGCCAGCGGGATCTCTTCACGCAACTTCCAAAGCGCAACTCGCTGCGCTTCAGATCCGGCGATCACACCATCACTTGCCAATCCGGCATCCAGCGCGTCTTCAAACAGCGCAAGCAGGGTCTGGCCCACGTCCTGCGTGCCCCCCAACCCCACCTCGATCAGTACCGACCACGCCGGACGGTCTGCAAAGGGTTGCGGGCCGCCCATCTCGGCCTCAACCAGGAAATCAAGCCCCACACCAGAGATCAGTTCAAAGGCGGAAATTCCTTCGCCAATCTGCTCTTGTGCAAGCGACAACAGCGCCAACGCCGCAGTCGGATCGGGAACCACAAGCAACGCAGTGGCGACAGATCGTGGCCGGGGCGACAGGCGCAGGCTGGCGGCGGTGATCACCCCCAGGGTGCCCTCAGCCCCGCACATCAGGCTGGTCAGATCATAGCCGGTGTTGTCCTTGCGCAGGCGTTTCAGCCCGTGCCAGATACGCCCATCCGGCAGCACAGCTTCCAGCCCAAGACACAGCGCACGCGCATTGCCGTAGCGCAGCACATTCACCCCGCCCGCGTTTGTGGACAAGCACCCCCCGATGCGGCATGAGCCTTCTGCCGCGAGTGACAAAGGAAACAGCCGGTCTTCCTGCGCGGCCGCCGCCTGCACATTGGCGAGGATCGCACCAGCCTCGGCCACCAACACGTTTTCTTGCGCGTGAATCGCCCGGATCCGCGTCATCCGTTCCATCGACAGGATCACCGGGCGCGCGCAGGCCCCTTCCGGCATCACCTGCCCACCAACCAGCCCGGTGCCGCCGCCATAAGGCACCAAAGGCACCGTGGCCGCGTGGCAGGCGGTGACAATAGCGGCGACCTCATCCGTAGTGGCAGGCGCCAGCACCAGCCCACCTACCCCTTTGAACTGCCCACGCGGTTCTTCAAGGTAATGCGGGGCGATAGGGCGAAACACAGCCTCGGGAAGCTGCCCCCGCAGCTGCGCCTCAAATGCATCATCCGCCTGTCGCATCACATCCTCTTTTTTCTTGCCATAAATACCTTCGCCGAAGGCATGCCGAGCGAAGCGAGGCCCCAACAGCGCGCTGAGGCGTGAGCCGAAGCGCCCGCCCCCGCCTGCCATCCCAACCTAACCTAACCGACCTGAGTGCGCCCGCGCCGGTCCGACCTCAGATTGGCATAAAGCACGTGATTGCGCCAACGCCCGTTGATCTGCAAATAACTCTGCGCCACGCCTTCATATTTGAACCCGGTTTTTTCCAATACACCGCGCGAGGGGGTGTTTTCCGGCAGGCATCCCGCCTCCAGCCGACTGAGATCCAGATCGTTGAACGCGTAATGCACCAGCGCCTCCAGCGCCTCGCGCATATAGCCTTCACGGGCGTAACATTCGCCAATCCAATACCCCGCAGTGCCCGCCTGCGCCGGCCCGCGGCGGATATTGTCCAGCGTGATTGCGCCCAAAAGCGCCGGATCATTGCGCCGGATCAGAAACAGCGGCAGCGCCGTGCCCCCGGCGATTGAGCGATTGGCCCAATAGACCCGGTTGGTAAAACTTTTGCGCGACAGGTGATCCGTGGCCCAGGTTGGCTCCCACGGGGTCAGGAAATCCTGGCTGGACGCCCGCAGCGCCGCCCAGGCACGGTAATCGCCATGCAAGGGCGGGCGCAGCGTCATACGCTCGGTTTCGATCCGAACTTTCTTACGAGAGCGGGTCGAAAACGGGCCAAACATCATGCGGCCTTTCGCGCGTTGTTCAGGGCAGACAGGGGCAGCGCCCCGGCGGCAGGTCCGTAGACCGCCATCGCCATATCCGCTTCAAACGCAATTTTACGCCCGATCTGGCGCAGATCGTTCAGCGTGACCGCATCGATCTTGGCCACTGTTTCTTCCAGCCCCGGCACCCGATCCCAGATCCCCACCAGCCGCGCCATGCGCTCAACCCGGTTGGACGGGCTTTCCAACCCCAT
>JQGR01000026.1_pt1 | contig 29314 bp, 30 predicted proteins | sample 210181 | NCBI WGS metagenome assembly JQGR01 (sample SAMN02928655, study PRJNA255238) | bioreactor metagenome | biome: continuous culture; feature: L-culture metagenome assembled contigs; material: continuous culture biomass; isolation source: continuous culture inoculated with microbial biomass... | reverse complement strand
CCCGCCCACCCGGTAAATCTCATCCACACCTGCGATCTTTGCCGCCAACAGCACCACCGGGTTCACATCGCCGTCCGGCGTCGGAACCGTAATGGCCAAGCGCCCAACACCCGCCACTTTAGCTGGGATGGCGTTCATCAAGACCGAAGAAGGATAGGTCGCAATGCCCCCCGGCACATAAAGACCCGCCGCCGAAACCGGCGTCCAGCGCCAGCCCAGATCAGCGCCACTTTCATCGGTCCACATTGCATCTTCGGGCATTTGCCGACTGTGATAAGCGCGGATCCGATCCGCCGCCAACTCCAGCGCCGCGCGATCCTCATTGGACACTTTGGCACATTCCGCCTCAATCTCGGCCTCGGTGAAACGCAATCCATCTGCCGCCAGTTCCAATCGATCGAACTTCGCCGTCAGATCCAGCACCGCCGCATCACCACGCGCCCGCACGTCCGCGATAATCCCTGCCACGACGTCATCCACCTCGGGGCTGTCTTCGCGCTTCATTGACAAAAGCTCGGTGAAACGCGCTTCGAAATTGGCGTCCGCGCTGTTCAGAAACTGGGGCATGATGATCTCCTTTGGCCAATCTCTACCGAGCGCGCCTCCCGCCCTCAAGCCTACAGCCGCAATTCTGGTGTGTTTTTCCAACCTTATTTTCTAACCAGAAATATCCTGGGGGGGCGAGGGCAGCTTAGAATTGGTCCGGGGGATCAATTCGCCCGAAGAACGGGCGAAGCCCCCTGCGTGGTCAAGAGAGGCAGCGCCCTTCCTACTCCGGATGTTCCGGCGTGTGTTTCGAAGGGGCGAGATAAGGTCGCGTCACATCCTGAAGCGTCACATCCAGCGCCTCGACCTCCAATTGGATTGCCCCGTCACCAGCCAGCGTCAGTTCAACCACCCCGGTACCATCATCGCCCGGCATGAACGCCAGTGACAACAGTGACAGGATCGTATCCGCATCGCGCGACACGCCCTGGCTTTTCACCTTCATCACATCCGAGACCGACAGGACAGATTGCACCCGTTCCACCTCGCGCCCGCGCGCTTGGCAGCTTGCGCATCTTCCCAGCGAAAGCGGTTCAGAAGCAAAGAAAACCGCCGCTTCCCCGCCTCCCAAGACATTTCGGACGCCGGAAACACCGCGTCCTGGGTCAGGGTTGAAAGAACCTGAAGGTCCTCGTCATCATAGGCCAGAAGGCGCAACGCCTCTTCGCCGCCATCTTCAAACCGGGCGTCTTCCATTTCACTTGCCATCCCGGCTTACTCCTTGATCCGTTCAATTTTAGCGCCGATGGACGACAGTTTGCGCACCACCTTCTCGTAGCCGCGATCAAGGTGATAGACCCGGCTGACAATGGTTTCGCCTTCAGCGGCCATCGCCGCCAGGATCAGCGACACCGACGCGCGCAGATCGGTGGCCATCACCGGTGCGCCCTTCAGCTTCTCGACCCCATGCACCGTGGCGGTGCCACCATGCACTTCGATATTGGCCCCCATCCGGGTCAGCTCGGGCGCGTGCATAAAGCGGTTTTCAAAAATTGTCTCATGCAGGGTCGAGGTGCCTTCCGCGGTGCAGAGCATCGCCATCATCTGCGCCTGCAGGTCGGTCGGGAAACCGGGGAACGGTTCGGTGGTCACATCCACGGCGGACACGCGGCCGTTGCGGCGCGCCACTTTCAGGCCCTTCTCGGTCTCTTCCACCTGAATGCCCGCGGCATCCAGCTTTTCGCAGAAGCTTTCCACCAGCGAAATCCGCCCACCAAGGCATTCCACCTCGCCACCGGCAATCGCCGGGGCAAGCATATAGGTGCCAAGTTCAATCCGGTCGGTGACCACGGGATGGGTAGCCCCATGCAGGCGGTCGACACCCTGAATGGTGATATCCGAGGTGCCATCGCCCTCAATCTGGGCACCCATTTTGCGCAGGCAATCCGCGAGATCCACGATCTCCGGCTCGCGCGCTGCGTTTTTCAACACCGTAGTGCCTTTGGCCAAAGTGGCGGCCATCATGATGTTTTCGGTGGCACCGACCGAGGCGAAGCTCAGCGCAATCTCAGCGCCCTTCAGGCCGCGCGGGGCCTTGGCGTGCAGATAGCCGTCCTTGAGCTCAATCTCAGCCCCAAGTTTTTCGAGGCCAAAGATGTGCAGATCCATCGGGCGCGCACCAATTGCACAGCCACCGGGCAGCGACACAACCGCATGCCCCAGACGCGCCAGCATCGGCCCCAACACCAGGTTGGAGGCGCGCATCTTGCGCACGATGTCATATTCGGCCACGTGGTTGTCGATGTTATGGCTCGACAGGGTCAGCACCTGCCCGTCCTGCATCGCCGCCGCTTCGGACCCAAGCGAGCCCAGAAGCTCGGTCATCGTCTTGATATCCGACAGCCGCGGCGCATTGGTCAGCGTCAGCGGCTCTTCGCTGAGCAGCGTGGCAGGCATCAGGGTGAGGCAGGCGTTTTTCGCCCCCGCAATCGGGATCTGCCCGCTGAGCGCACCACCGCCTGTTACAACAATCGAATCCATCTGAACCGCCTCTCTTTACTTTTTCTGCTCATCGCCGGGCTGATCACCCGCCTGATTTGGCCGATCTTCGGCCGGATCGGCCCGCGCACGGGCTTGCGCCTTGCGTCGGCCCATATTGGCCTTCAACGCAGCTTTCAATCTGTCTTCACGAGATAGCCCTTTTTTTGCGGGCTTTGCAGGGGAGTTTTTCTGTTCCATGAAAAAATAATTACCCCAGACCAAAAAAAGGGTCCAGAAGGGGCTTGCACCCCTTGGCGAGATTCATTATTCCCCGCCACAACACAACGATGCTGTGGTAGCTCAGTGTAGAGCGCGTCATTGGTAATGACGAGGTCGGGAGTTCAATCCTCCCTCACAGCACCATCCCCCCTTATACATCATTGAAATGGCAGGATTTTGCGCCGTTTTTGTGCATTGTCTCGGCCCATTTCCGTCCGCGCACTGCCCCGACTTCAACGTCAGGCAGAATGCTGAATTATCTACCCATGCCTCATTGCGCCGCGGGGCCTGATTTTTTTCATATAAAAAAGGGGTTTCCACAACATCTGCGACCCTTATGACGGATTACCCCAAGGGAAAGTGCAATTTTGGGTTGTAAAGCCTCGTTAAGGTAAACAGAATTTAGCCATGGGACGTAACCAGAGTATCGATTCTTTGTTGTCAGAGTTAACCCCGCTCGCCGAGGCTGGGTATTTTATTGGTCTGCACATTCGCTTTGCGTCTCCGCTGATGACATTTCAGACCTATCCGCAAACCTGGGCCGACCACTACACCCAAAATGCCTACGCATTACGTGATCCGCTGATTGCCACTGGCATTTCGCAAACAGGCGCAATTCGGTGGAGCGACATCACCCTGCCTGATCCGTTTGGCATCATGGACGAGGCCAAGCAGTTCGGTCTGGTGTATGGGGTCTGCGTGTCCTGCGGGCCGGTTACCTCGCGCACCGTGGCCAGCGTGGCGCGAAGTGATCGCGAATTTACCGACGTAGAGATGGCCTCGATCACCGGCATCATCCTGCGGCTTCATCATGAAAGCCAGCCACCAGACAGTTTGACCAATGCGGAAATTGAAGCACTGCAGATCCTCGCCTCTGGCGAACGCTATGCCAATGGCGCGGCGCTCCTTGGCATTTCGGAAAGCGCCCTTAAGGCGCGCCTCAGCTCGGCCCGCAAGAAACTCTTTGCGCGCACATCGGCCGAAGCCATCCAGCGCGCGAAAGACTACCGCCTGATTTAGGCGGGACCACCCTGGGCATCGACCCACTGCCACTGGCGGTGCCTACTCACTTTTGCTCAATCTTACCTGGAGGGAAGTCATGCAAACCACCACTCTTTCGTTCGAGAATCTACACAACCATGGCGAGCTTTTTGCGAACCTACTTCGCGCTCGGCGACAAAGTTTCATTGTTCAAAACAACTGGGACCTGCCTGAGGCGTTGGGAATGGAGTATGATCAATATGACACCCCTGCCAGTCGTTGGGTCGCTGTGCATGAGTTTGGTCAGATCCTGGCCGGTATCCGCCTGACCCCCACCACCACGCGCTGCGGCATCTACAGCTATATGATCCGCGACGCGCAGAAGGGGCTGCTGGACACGATCCCGCAGGATCTTTTGTATGATGAAGCCCCGGTGGCCGACAATGTGTGGGAATCTAGCCGCGTGTTTGTGGCCCATGACACACCGCAGCGCATTCGCAATGTGGTGCATGGGATGCTGATCAACGAGATGACCAAATCCGCACGCGAGCTGGGCGCCACCCAGGTGCTGGGGCTGATCCCCGCCGCCTGGCCGCGCTTTGCCAAGCGCTTGAAACTGGACATTGAAGCCGCAGGCCGCGTCATGCATCTGGACGGCGTGGACAATCAGGTGGTGAAGATCAACCTGACCAACAAGCTGCACTAATCCGTTTCGGAGCAAAGCCACCTCACAACTTTGTTCCGAAACGACCGCGTCCATGGCAGGCCCTGCGTGCTGCGCCCTGTTTTTGTGCCCATGAATTGCGCCACAAGATCTTGGCAAACCGCGTCTCCCTGCCATGTGCCCCTCATAAAAGGGCGTTGCAATGCGCCCTTTTTTGCTGATTTCACCCTGAAATCCGCCCCCGGCTGGCCCTGCCGCACCCGGATGTGTATTTTCAAACCGCAGCATTTGCTGCTGCAGGTCCGTGCAGGCGCTGAGCGTCTCGGCCCGCCACCCTGAACCGCCGCTGACCAGATGGCAGCCCCGATCTCATGGTGCGGGCGGCATATATCGCGGATTTCAGGCACAGTTTGGACGGCCCAACGAATGGACCTCCTGCCGGGACAGCCCGGCTTTTCCTTATCGGTTTGTCTTGACCTGTGCCCCAAACGGAAAGGATCAGATCATGTTCAAAACGATTTCCATTTGCGCAATTGCCACTCTTATGGCCACCACCGCCCAGGCGGGCACCCCAACCCCTGCCCCGGCTGCTGCTCCGGTCTATATCGAGCCCGCCCCTGCTCCGACACTGGACTGGACCGGCGCCTATTTCGGCGCACAGGTCGGCTACGGGGATGTCGGCTCTGATGCCGCCGGGGTGAACGGAGGCGACATTATAGGCGGTATTATTGCAGGCTATGATTACGACTTTGGCGAATGGGTTGCCGGGGCTGGCATTGATTATGATTTCGCCAGCATCGATTTGGGCGGCGCTGCGAAACTGGAAAACGTGCTGCGCCTGAAAGCACGCGCGGGTCGCAAAATCGGCAACGGGCTGGCCTACGGGACCGCAGGCTACGCCCGCGCCTATACCGATGCGCTTGGCGATGATGACGGTTTTTTCATTGGCGTTGGCTATGAACACCGCATGTCTGAAAACTTCGGCGTGGGGGCCGAAATCCTGTATCACGAGTTTTCCGACTTCAACGGATCGGGCACGGATGTGGACGCCACCACCTTCCAGATCCGCGCGACCTATCGGTTCTGAGCCACCTCCGCTCTGCTTCGGTGGGGCGGATTTCTAGTCATGACACGGAGCACACGGCATGGGTCAGTAAAGGCTCCCACGGAAGTTTCCGCAATTATCAATTGCTTCCAACCCCGGCTTTGTTGTGCCATTTCCGGCATCCATCAAAAGCTGAACCCAGGCCCGAAATCGGCCTTCATCCCTGACCCTGCCCGTCACTTCGCGTTCAGGACGCCATTCCGGTTCTTGTGGCGTCAGAACCTTGCAGCAATTCGGGTTCTTCTGAATGAACTCTTCCTGACTGGCATAAGTGACGTGGTTCTTGCCAAGATACTCTTCGGCGGCGGATAGAAACAAAACAATTGATACGCGCATTCTTTCCTCACCTAAAGCGTTTCGGGATGAACTTGAGAAACATGTTTATCCCGAAACCCTCGCGACATTGATATCTTTTGCTGCGTTTCGGTTTTCCCCTGTCTCAGGTTAAAACCGAAACGCTTTAAAATCACCCGCATCCAAGCAGATCATAACGCCAAATGCAAAACGCCCGAGCCATGGCCCGGGCGTTTTATCAGATTGCTTTGAAGGGGATCACTCCATCCACTCATAAGGTCGGGTGAACTCACCCAGCACATGGGTAATCGCTTCGTAATCCACCTCGCCACGGGCGCGCAGGCGGGCGACGAGGCCGCGTTTCTTGTCGTCGATCACCTCGGCGACAAAGGCGTCATGCCCCGCATCGGCCAAAGCTTTGTCATAGATCCGGGTGATCGCCTTTTTGCGCAGGTCCGGTTTGAACACTTTGCCCACCGCCGTTTTCGGCAGCTCGTCCAGGATTTCGATGTATTTCGGCAGGGCGGCCTTTTCGTGGATATGGGACTTGGCATATTCACGCAGTTCTTCCGGTGTGGTGGATCCCCCGCCACCAGTTCGACATAGGCGCAGGGCAGTTCACCGGCATAGCTGTCAGGCTGGCCGATGGCACCAACCATGGCGATGGCATCGTGACCGGCCAGGCATTCCTCGATCTCAGCCGGGTCAATATTATGGCCGCCACGAATGATCAGGTCCTTGGCGCGCCCGGTGATCCAAAGGTACCCATCTTCATCCAGACGTCCCAAGTCCCCCGTACGCATATAGGTGCCACCGGCAAACATGCCCGTGTTCTTGTCGTCTTCAGTATAAGTGTGGCCAGTGAAGACGCCGGGGTTGGTCAGGCAAATCTCGCCCACCTCATCCACACCATGCTCTTTCAAGATGGTGCCGCTTTCATCACAGCTGAGGATTTTCACCTCGGTATAGGGGAACGGCACGCCGACCGAGCCAACCTTTTTGGCACCGGTGGGCGGGTTGCAGGACACAAGGCAGGTGGCCTCGGTCAGCCCGTAGCCCTCGACGATGTTCACGCCTGTGGCTTCAACAAAGCGGTTGTAAAGCTCAATCGGCAGTGGGGCAGAGCCGGAAAAGGCAGTTTTCAAACTTGACACATTCGCATCCACCGGACGCTGCATCAGCGCGGAAATTGCGGTGGGCACGGTGATCATAAAGCTGACCTTATAGCGTTCAATCAGCTTCCAAAAGTTGTCAAACACACCGTCGCCGCGATAGCCCGCCGGGGTTGGATGCACAAAATGCGCCCCGGACATCAGGCAGGCCATCCAGATCACATGCACCGCAAACACATGAAACAGCGGCAGCGGACAGAGGATCACATCTTCTTCATTAAAGAGAAGGTTCGCCCCCAGCCAGCCGTTATAGACCATACCCGAGTTCTTGTGCTGTGCCACTTTCGGCGTGCCAGTGGTGCCACCCGTGTGGAAGTAGGCCGCCACGCGATCCTCATCGCTTTCGGTGAAATCCAGCGTGGTGTTCTGCTTGGCCAGTTCCGTGTTGAAATTCAGCACACGGGCACTGTGTTTCACCGGAACCTTCGGGCGAATAAGCGGCACAATCCAGCTTTTCGGCGGCTTGAGGTAACGGTTCAGGTCAATCTCAAGCACGGTTTTCACATTGGGCGCCATTGCCACCGCATCATTGGCCAACTGTGCCACTTCGGCCTTGGGAAAAGCGCGCAGAGTGACCAACACCTTGGCGTTGGTTTCGCGCAGAATACCTGCCACCTGCTCCGCGTCCAAAAGCGGGTTGATCGGGTTCACGATCCCGGCAATTCCGCCGCCCATCAACGTGTACATCGTCTCGTTCGAGTTGGGCAGCAGATAGGCGATCACATCATTTTCACCAACCCCCAAAGAGCGAAACAGGTTCGCCGCCTGGCAAGAGCGTTCCAGCATCTCGCGCCAACTGACCGTTTCTTTCGGATCGCTTGGCCCAGAGGTGAGCTGATAAGACACCGCCGGCCGATCCGGGAAATTCTTCGCCGTGCGCTCTAGCATTTGATAAAGCGTCTTCGGCTTGTCCCGCTCATCCCACTTCATTTCGGCCTCAACCGCATCCCGGTCAACCATCGAGCCAAAATCATACATTCTTCTTCCTCCCGCTACCCCCTGCGCCCTTTGGTAGGTCCTTAATCGGGGTGATCTGATCCATAGAACATGGCGTCAAATCCTGCGCCGGACAAGTGTGACGTGACGTGGGAGGCCGTGACAGTTACGTCACTCGCCATATAATTGCACGATACGGATAAAAAAACGGGTCAAAGCCTGCGCCCGGACCCGTTTCTTAACATGTTTTCCTTAGTTTCCCTAGGGTTAAGCGATCACGCCCCGCCTTCGGTGAATTGCAGCTTGGCCAACCGGGCATAGAGCCCCCCCCCTCGACCAGCTCGTCATGGGTGCCCTGGGCGACAATCTTGCCCTCTTCAAACACCACAATCCGGTCCGCTTTCTTCACCGTGGCCAGACGGTGTGCGACGATCAATGTGGTGCGCCCCTGGGCCAGTTCATCCACCGCAGCCTGCACCAGACGTTCACTTTCCGCATCCAAAGCCGAGGTCGCCTCATCCAAGAGCAGGACCGGCGCGTCACGCAAGATTGCACGCGCAATGGCAATGCGCTGCTTCTGTCCCCCCGACAGCATCACGCCACGTTCGCCCACATAGGTGTCATAGCCATCCGGCAGGCGGGAGAGGAAATCATGTGCGGCGGCGGCTTTGGCCGCAGCTTCAACTTCCCCATCGGTGGCATCCGGGCGACCAAAGCGAATGTTCTCACGCGCCGAGGTGGCAAAGACCACCGCATCCTGCGGCACCATGGCAATATGCTTGCGAAAATCATCTCGGCGCATATTGCGCAGATCGACCCCATCCAGTTCCACCACCCCGGTGGCCGGATCGTAGAACCGTTCAAGCAGCTGGATGATGGTGGATTTACCTGCCCCAGACGGGCCCACCAACGCCACGGTCTCGCCGGGTTTCACAGTCAACGAGATCCCTTCAAGGGCGGCAAAATTCGGCCGCGCCGGGTAATGGAAGGTCACATCCTTAAAGGCGATTGCCCCTTCCGGACGGGCGGTGATCAGCTTGGGCTGGGCTGGGTCCTGCACTTTGTCTTCGGCATTCAAAAGCTCCACCAGGCGTTCGGTGGCCCCTGCCGCCCGCTGCAATTCTGACCAGATTTCGGACAGTGCCCCAACCGCGCCTGCCACCATGATCGAATAGATCACAAACTGCACCAGCGCACCGATCGACATACCGCCAGCGGTCACATCATGCATGCCGATCCACAGGACACCCACCACCCCCGAGAAGATCAGGGTGATCACAATCACCGTCATGATCGCGCGGGTGGTGATACGGATACGCGCACTATCAAAACTTTCTTCGGTCAATTCGGCAAACTCACCCCGGCTCAGATCCTCATGGGTGAAAGCCTGCACCGTCTGCACCGACAACAGCGCCTCAGACGCATTGCCCGAGCTTTTGGCGATCCATTCCTGATTTTCGCGGCCAAGGTTGCGCAAACGGCGGCCCAGAATGATGATCGGCACCACCACAATCGGCACCAAAAGCAACACCAGACCAGTCAGCTTGGCCGAGGTGAACAGCATCAGGATCAAGCCACCCAGGAAGATAAACGTGTTGCGCAACGCCACAGACACGGACGAGCCGATCACCGAGAGGATCAGCGTGGTGTCAGTGGTGATCCGACTTAGAACCTCTCCGGTCATGACGCGTTCGTAAAACGCCGGGCTCATGCCAACCACACGGTCAAACACCGCTTTGCGAATATCAGCCACTACCCGTTCACCCAACCGGGTCACAAGGTAATAGCGCAGCCCGGTGCCCACCGCGAGCAGCGCTGCCACAGCAAGGGCCGCAATGAAATATTTGTCGAGCAAATGGGCCGTTGCGGTCTCTGCCCCAAAGCCATCCACAACCCGGCGCACGGCAATTGGCAGGATCAGCGAAATCCCGGCGGTAAAGACCAGGGCAGCAAACGCCCCGAAGATCCACATTTTATGCGGGGCCATGAACGGCCACAGCCCGCCCAGCGCGCCAATCCGCTTGGATTTCTCCCGCTCGTCGATCTCCATCCCGGCGTTTTGTCGTCTTGCCATGCAGCTCTCCTTTCGGGTGCAGAAATGCCACCCGTATCGGCGAGGAATAACGGCCCCGCCGCATGGGAACAAGGGCTGGGCGGGCGAATGACACGGGAAAAACCGGGGAAACCCGATCACAATTTGCAAAAAGAGATGAACAGCCGGGGGCAAACAGGTGGCCGTGCCCTCCCTGAAACAGCGCACAGCCCGCAGGCCGCAGTGGCACGCAAGGGGTCAGTCGGGCCGGATCACGACAGTGCCCGCAGGCGGTTGGCGGTGAATTGCCCATGCTGCGAAAGCGCATTGGGGGCTGCAATGGGGGCTGTGGTGGGCGGTGCATTTGGGATCGCTGACAGCGCACGCAACGCCTGCGCAACCGTGTCGGGCAGCGGGCGTTCATTGTGCACATGGATCAGCTCAACCCCTTCGGGCAGGGCCACCTTGCGGTTCAGGCGCTTCTCAATACCCGGTGCGGGTTCGCGACCACGGGCGATCAACCGTCTGGCCAGCACCGCCTGTGACGCGGTCAGGTTCAAGACCGCAAAGCGCGGCACCACCGCCTGTGCCGCCACCAACATACCACGCGACAGGTTTACCAAGGCATCGCGCCCCTCGCTCAGGCATTTCAGTTCGCTATCGGGAATAGCGTAGCTCAGCCCATGGGCGCGCCAATGCAGGCAGAACCGGCCGGCATCGAGGTCTTTTTGGAATTGCCGCTCTTCACAGGGTTCAAACCGCTCATGCGGGCAGGACACAGACCGGGTGATCACCCGGCGCACCAGATGGAAATCTGCCGCCTGCGCCAACCCGCGCATCACACTGTCCTTGCCAACGCCAGAGGGGCCAACCACGGCAATCAATCTGCCGGGCGCATGTTTGCTCATCTTGCTACTCCCTGCTCGGGGCGTGAACATGGTTTGGGGCATGGGGCCTTGCTCTCTTTTGCGCATTTGTCCCACTTGCATCCGACCAGGGATCACATCCATTTCCGGGCTGCCTCATTGCAAAAACTCTATGGCGAGCGTTCAACATGCGTCAATCAACCAAGAAGGGATGCGCGGAAACTGGCCATTTTCCGAACGGATCGCCCATGCAAAAGCCCCCAGAGACATCCCGAAAGACACCTCAGGGGGCGCATTTCACCCGCAGCACACGGCCGTTACGACAGTCGCCCGCGCAACGCCTTGGCTTCACGCACCGAAAGCGAGGGGCGTGCGACAGGGCCGTATTGCGTCAGCTCCACTTCCAGCTCGGGAAACAGATCAAAGATCTCACGCCGGGTTTCCGCGGCAAAGCTGCCAATCCCAACCTGCGCCGGGTGGAAGCTTTCGGTGGGGATACCGTTTGAATAGACAAGTTCATGGGTGTCAAACAGCAGGTGGAAATATTCGACCTCGCCGCCTTGGACAATGCGCACGCTGTCGTCATTGACCAGACCTTTTGCCGGCACCAGCACCTGGCTTTCGCCAAACATCAGTTCTGCCATCGGGCTCTTCAACATCAACCGGTGCTGCTGGCTGACCAACAGGTCACGTTCCGCACCAAAGGTACCCGCCTTGATCTTCACCGGGGCAAATTTGCCATGCGCCTTGACCCGGCGCGAACCAATCCAGCGCAGCTTTTGAAAGCCACGATCAAGCGTCACCACCCGCATATCCGGGCGTAGCTCTTCCACCGGAACCTCGCCCCGGTCGGTCAGGATCATCGTGCCACGGGCAAAACAGACAATGTCAAAGTTGATCACCTCGAAGTTCTCGAACGAGATGTCACCGATTTTGCCGCTTTCATCGCCACCGGTGATGGTCACCGTGCCCGCAAGCGCCGGGTTGCCGAGGATGTCCGCCAGCGTCGGTTCGCCCGGCCCACCAAAGGTGACATCGGGTGCACCGCTGGTGGGTGAGAACACCCCGGTCACATCCGGCTCCAACCCGTCGATGGTGGTGCGATCCGTGACGGTGGTTGTCAGGGTAATCGTGTCGTCGCGCGCGGTTTCATCCGCTACGAAATGCTCAACCCCGGTCAGCGTATCGACCGTGGCGTCATCAGTCTTGGCCACCGTGCCCGCACCATCATTGGCCACATTGACCACGATCTGCTCGTCCAGCGGACCATCAGCGGAATAGCTGTCCTGCCCGTCGCCACCGGCCACGGTATCAGCACCGATCGACATGATCATATCGTCGTCGCCATGACCGCCGATCAGTTCATCGTCACCTGCCCCACCGTCCAGAACGTCATCATCAATGCCGCCATCCAGCGTGTCATCACCAGTGCCGCCATCCAGCGTGTCGTTGTCGTCACCGCCAAAAATGCCATCATTTCCTGCGCCGCCAGACAGGCTGTCAGAGTTGTTGTCCGGGTTCGGATCCACCAGCGTGCTGGCCCCATCGTTTTCCAGCTCATAGAGCTGCGAAGCCACATAATCCGGGCTGCTTGGCGCCAGGCCGCCATAGATCACATCGTGACCTTCGCCGCCTTCAATGGTGTCATTGCCCTCTTGCCCTGCAACGTGTCATGGCCAAGCCCACCATCCACAAGGTCGTCGTCAAAGCCCGCGTCGATCAGGTCATTGCCGCTGCCACCATCAATGGTGTCATTGTCGTCCCCGGTCAGGATCGTGTCATGCCCGGCACCGCCATCCACACTGTCACGATCATTGTTGGGGGCCGCATCCGCCGGATAGGAATAAAGCGCACTTTCATCCTGCGGGGTCGCGGGATCATCCGGATAGATCACCCCTTCATCCGGCAGGCCTGTGCCCGGCGAAGTGCGGGTGTTGATCACATCGTTGCCGTCGCCGCCATCAACCGTATCGCTGCCTTCATGGCCATAGATCGTATCGTCACCGTCACCACCGGACAGGCTGTCGTCGCCCGCCCCAGCAAACACGCTATCGTCTCCATCAGAGCCGATCATCGTATCATCGCCCGACCCAAGGGTAATCGTTTCGATCTCACTGAAAGTGGCCGTATCGATGCCATCGCTCAGCGTGCCGCTTTCCGGGTCGGTGCCGGACAGATCCAGCGTCAGATCATCGGTGACATCCGAGGCATCCAGACGGTCACCGCCGTCGTCCTCGGCGTCTTCACCGCCAGTGATGGTGTCATTGCCAAAACCATTTTCCAGCGCGATCCGGTCATCACCATCCCCCGCCTCGACGATGTCATCACCTGCGCCGGGACGGATGGTGTCATCGCCATCGCCCGCACGGATATGGTCGTCATCGCCCGTCATGCCGGGCAGGATCGCGTCACCCGCGTCCACCATGTCATCGGTGGGGTCGCCGGTATAGCTGCCGTCAATCAGATCATCACCCGAGGTGCCATCCACATAGCCATCGGTGCCGCGCGGAATGCCGATGGCCACCAGCGCATCATGTACCGTGGTCGGGTTGAGGAATTGTGCCGGATCCACATCGACCAGCGTGACCGCTTCGCCATTCGGGAAGGTCAGCACCGGGTCGCCATCGGGGTTGGTGGAGACGGTCACATCCATCGTGTCCACCGGATCGCCGCCCGCATCCGTCAGCCCGGACACATCCAGAAGGTCATTCGGCTGGGTCGGATTGCCATCCGTGTCCAGCACCGGACCATCAAAGTTGTGGACCACATCCTGGCCGTCGTTGTCTTGCAACACCAACCGATCCACATCCCCATCAGGGGTGCCGGGAGCGGTGGGATCCTGACCAAAGTCGATCACATCATTGCCCTGACCCGCGTCGACCGTGTCGGCGCCCTCACCCGCAATGATCGTGTCCGCACCGGTGCCGCCGGAGATGTCATCTTCGCCCGCACCCGCGTCCACATCCAGCGGCTGGGTTGCGCTTGATCCGTCAATGGTGTCGTCGTGATCGGTGGCGATCACCTTTTCAATCTCTTCAAAACTGATGTCGGGGCTGGCGTCGCCGTCCAGCCCGTCAACCGTGCCATCCTCGGGGTCGGCCGTATAGGTCACCGTGACGCCCGAGCTCGCGTCCGACAGGTCCAGCACGTCGCCATCGTTGCCGTTTTCCGGCCCGTCCGGATGGCCATCGGTGCCGTCTGATCCGCCGTCGATTGTGGCGTTCACATTGCCAGCAAGGTCGGTGGTATCCAGGGTGAACACATCATCCCCAGTGCCGCCCGTGGCGGTATCAGCCCCGCCAACCGCAATGTCATCATCGCCTGCGCCACCATCAATCAGGTCTGCGCCCTCACCACCGGTGATCGTATCGCTGTCGGCACCGCCGTTGATGGTATCCGCACCGCTGCCGCCGATCAGGCTATCATCGCCGTCCCCGCCATGGATCAGGTCATCGCCCGCGCCGCCATCCATCGTGTCATCGCCTTCGCCAAGGCCATCGACACCCGGAAGCACTTCGGTCAGCGACACATCATCCAGCACCACGCTGGGATAGGTCATCGAGCTGTCCGGTGATTGGTTCGGGCGCAGCTGGATCCCGGTCACCCCGGCAGGCGCGGTGAACTGGATCTCGTAGTCGTCATAAGAGGTGCCCTGCACACAGTGGTGCCCAGCACATTGCCGTTCTGGTCGAGGATCTCGAAATTGACCGGCTTGTCCACAGCGGTAAACCACTGGCTGCCGACCCGATCCGCCGAATAAGCGTCAAAGGTGAAACTATAGGTCTTGCCCGCCTCCAGCGGGTTGGCCAGCGTCTGCGCCATGGTTTCATTGGGCGCGTTGGTCTGGCTCCACATGGTGATATAGCCGGTGCCGTCGGACGCGGCATGCGACGGGTTCCAGCTCTCGGCAGAGGTGCCATCATCCGCACTGTCAGGTGAGCCTGCGATATTGAACCAATTGTCCAACCCGTTCACGCCATTGGCCGAATGGGTGCCATCCTCAAAGGAGCCATTGGAAATCAGCTCAGGCCCCTGCGCAGGGCCGTGACCCCAAGCATATCATTGCCTTCACCACCGGACAGGCTGTCATCGCCCTGTTGTCCAAGCAGCGTATCCGCCCCATCACCGCCTTCCAGCGTGTCATTGCCCGCGCCGCCCAAGGCGCTGTCATTCCCACCGCCAAGGTCAACATTGTCATTGCCCGAAGACCCGGTTGCCGTGTCATCGCCTGACCCGAGTTGCACATTCTCGATCTCAGAAAAGCTCAACGTATCGCCGCCAGCGCTCAACGTGCCACTTTCCGGATCCGATGCACCAATTGCCGACAGATCCAGCGTGATGTCGTCAGACATGCTGGAGGCATCCAACGTGTCACCATCGGTTTCGCCGGTCTCACCACCGACAATCGTGTCGCTGCCAAAACCCGCATCCACGTCAAAGACATCATCGCCACTGTCGCCATAAAGCTGGTCATCACCACGGCCTGCGACAATGGTGTCATCATCCGCACCACCGCGCAGAATGTCATCGCCGCCGCGCCCATCAAGGACATCATCCCCGGCGCCGCCATCAAAGATATTGGTGTGATCCGTGGCCGCATTTCCCGTCAGAGATTGGCCGTCATAGCCGGTCAGCGTGTCGTTGAAATCCGACCCTATGACCCCGTCCATACCGGTCAGTGTATCACCCTGCGCGTGCCCCCCCGTACCGGTGCCCGCCGTAAGATCAACATTCACCGCGGCATCGGAAGCAGAGTAATCCGCCGTATCCTGCGCCGCACCGCCGCTCAGATGGTCCGCCCCTTCGCCGCCAATCAACGTATCCAGACCTTCATCACCATAAAGGCTGTCATCCCCTGTCCCCCCGGACAGGCTGTCATCCCCATGGGTCTGGATCGGGTCAAAGTAGATGTCGGTGATATCCACCGCGTGGGTGACATTGTCCCCATTGGAATAGGACACTTCAATGCGCGACACCGGCCCGGGAATATTCACCAGCAAAGAGGCTTCCGCGTCATCCGTGTCATAGCCGCCATTGCCTGAGGCAGTGTTGCCCGAGACAATCATCCCGCTGCCGCCGGTCAGATTGACAGTGACCGGATTGCCATCGACATCAAAGGCAGTGACCGTAATCTGGTCGATGTGGTTGTTGGCAGCCGAATCCAGATCGCTGATCCGAAACGCCACATTCGACACCTCATCCGAGGCAGACGAACCGGTCGATGCCGCGAAACCGATCTCAACAACCGCCGTGTCGCCATCACCATTACCATACAACCGACCGGCAGAATTGGACGCAAACCCATCGCTGCCCACATATTGCGTGTTGCCAGTTTCCACCGCAAAAGTGGTGGCATTGTTGCCAGGATCGGTGAAACCAATGGTGACATCAACATCACCGGTGTCTTGGGTAAAACCGCCCTTCAGATCAGTGCCCTGCGCGCCCTGCTGGGTCCAATCCAGATGCTCGCGCGTGGCCGCGGCCGCATGATCACCATGGATCACATCATTGCCAGCACCGCCTTCGATGGTGTCATCACCGCCACCGCCCACAACGCTGTCCGCGCCGCCCAATGCATCCACTACATCATTTTCATTGTCACCGACAATTGCATCCGCGCCGGATGTACTCGTTGAATTTACTGCCATTTTCTTAACCCCAAAACACGTAAAGCGGCCCATAGACAATACAACACGACCATTGCCATGCGCATGCTTTCTCTGCTTTGGTATTTATTCAAATTCGGGCGAAATCATGTCTGTTCAAAGGAATTCCCGCGATAACCGCGCGCCCAAAGCATCACTGCCACCCGCCGCTTTCCCTTTTGCACCAGACCCGCTACACCACCCCAATGAACAGCCCGATCCCCAAACCCGCCGCCAAATCCCGCCTCGACATCTTCCTTGTCGCCCCCCGGGGCTGGAAAGCGCCCTGCGCGCCGAGGCGCTGTCGGCCGGGTTTTCCGCCCCCAAATGCGTGCCGGGCGGTGTGATTTTCCAAGGCCGCTGGCAAGAGGTCTGGCGCGCCAACCTTACCCTGCGCGGCGCAACCCGCGTGCTGGTGCGCATCGACCAATTTCCCGTCACCCATCTGTCGCAGCTCGACAAACGCGCCCATCAGGTCAAGTGGGCATCGCTGCTGCCACGCGGCATCTGCCTGCGGGTCGACACCAGTTGCCGCAAATCGAAAATCTATCACGACCGTGCGGCCAGTGAACGGATTGAAAAGGCGCTGACCGATGTGGTCGGCGCACAGATTGCCAAAGACCCGACCGAGGCCGAGATCACCGTGAAAGTGCGGATCGAAAAAGACATCTGCTCAATCAGCCTCGACAGCTCTGGCGACAGCCTGCACAAACGCGGCCATAAAACCGCCACCGGCAAGGCACCAATGCGCGAAACCCTCGCCGCGCTGTTTCTACGCGAGATGGGGTTTGACGGCACGCAACCGGTGCTCGACCCGATGTGCGGATCCGGCACCTTTGTGATCGAGGCCGCCGATTGGGCCGCAGATCATTTACCGGGCCGCAACCGGGGCTTTGCCTTCGAAAAACTTACAACTTTCGACTTTGAGACCTACCAAAAGGTTAAAGAACGCCCGCCACGCCCCCATGAAAGCTTTAAAACCTCCCCGCCGCAGTTCTTTGGCTCCGACCGCAATGCGGGTGCGGTGGACAACAGCCGGAAAAACGCCGAGGCTGCGGGTGTCGATGCGCTCACCCACTTCTCCCACGCTGCAATCAGCGACCTGAAACGCCCCGACTGTGATCCGGGCCTTGTCATCGTGAACCCGCCCTACGGCGAGCGAATTGGCGATAAAAAACAACTGTTTGCCTTGCATGGACGGTTTGGGCAAGTGATGCGCGAACGCTTTTCCGGCTGGCGGGTGGGGATCATCACCTCGGACGGCGGGCTGGCCAAAGCGACCAAACTGCCGCTGCTGCCGCCCGGCCCGCCAATTGATCATGGTGGGTTGCGGGTCAAGCTCTACCAGACTGACCCGCTGCCCTGACTCTTTGTTACATCACTCCCCTTCGGGCAAAAGGTTACGTTCTTTCAATACTTTACGCGCAATCCGAAAGCATTCCACCCCCTGTGGCACGCCGCAGTAAATGGCAATCACATGGATCGCCGCGCGGATTTCCTCGAAGGTCACACCATTGTTGATCGCACCATTCAGATGCAATTCCCACTCGTGCATTTTGCCCAGCGCGCCAATCATCGACAGGTTCATCAGCGACCGTGTTTTCACGTCAATCGCCTCATCCCCCAGCCAAATCCCCAACACCAGGCAGTCATTGCCTCTTGAAACGGGCGGGTAAACCCATCCGCAGAAGCAAGGTTTTTCTCAACGTATTCAGCGCCTAAAGTTGCTTTTCGCTTGGCCAGACCGGCCTCAAACAGATCATTCATTTCTGGTCCTTTCGGGGAATTCGGAAAACTCCGTATGGCTCATTCCAGCCCTTCAATAATCGCGATATCTGCCACGCAGGCCCCGTTTCGCTCAGCCCGCGCGGCGCGATATTCTGCGCTGTTGTAGCAGGCCTGCGCGGCGTCCACGCTGTCAAATTCGATCACCACCCGGCGCTGCCAGTTTTGCCCTTCCAACGTGTCCGCTGTCCCACGGGCCAGAAACCGCGCGCCGTATTTCAAAAACGCTCTCGGGGCAAGCTCTTGATATCCTGCGTATTTACCCGGATGTGTCACGGTCACATTGGCAATCCAATAGGCTTTGGGCACACTCACTCCTCCACATCCAGATCCGCCAACAACCGCTCGGCAATGGCGGTGGCATCCTCCAGATGACGTTCCACCGCCGCACGTGCAGCGGGCCCGTCGCCCGAGGTAATGGCATCGCAAATCGCCTGCATATGCGCCGCACCGGGCTGCGCGCGATCCGTCGAGGACAGCGTCATCATCCGCAGCCGAGAGATCCGGCCATTCAACCGCTGCACAATTTCCCACGCAATGTGATGCCCCGCCCCCTCGAAGATTTCCGAGTAGAAATCGGCAGACGCACGAAACAACTCGCCCGGCATACCACTGCGATCGCGCTGCAAGCGCCCCAATGCCCCACGCAGTTTCTGTGCCCGTTTCAGGGTGATGTTGCGTGCGCAATTCTCAGCTGCCGAGGTCTCAAGCATCCGCCGGATCTCGTAGATCTGGCGCGCATCTTCGCGGCTCATCAACGCGACAATCGGCCCACGCCCGGGCAGGATCTCCACCAGCCCTTCCGCTTCAAGATACCGAATTGTCTCACGAATTACCGTTCGACTCACCCCAAGCTGATCACACAAGGGCCGTTCCACCAGACGTTCACCCGGCCTGAAATGCCCTTCGATAATCGCATCCCGCATCCGCTCCTGCACCATGTCCCGCAGGGTTTGCGGCGGCTGCTCAATGGGGGCGAGGGCGGATTTTGTGGTTGGTTTGCTCATGGGGGTTTGATAGCAGCCAAGTATTTTTTCAGCAAGATCATATTGACTGATAGACTTATGGTATACCATCCTACAAACAACGAATCGAGAAAGGTGTTCCATGCCCGCTGAAATCCGCAAGACCCTGCTGCACGTCGAAGAAACGCTGATTGAAGGCGGCAAAGCTGCCGAGACCCCGCTCAGGATGATTGCCGCGGTCGCTGTGATCAAAAACCCTTGGGCCGGGCAAGGATTTGTCGATGACCTGCGCCCGGAAATCCACGATTGCGCGCCAGGACTGGGCGAGCTGCTGACCAAAATAGTGCTGGATGCCGCAGGCGGAGGCGACAAGGTTGAAGGTTACGGAAAAGCCGCGATTGTAGGGGTGAATGGCGAAGTCGAACACGCCTCTGCCCTTATTCACACCCTACGGTTCGGCAATCATTACCGCGAAGCGGTGGGGGCCAAATCCTACCTCGCTTTCACCAACACCCGCGGGCCAGCCAATGCACCGTTGCAAATTCCATTAATGGACAAGAACGACGGCGGCAAACGCAGCCATTACCTGACCATCGCCCTGCAAGTGGCGGACGCCCCCGGCCCGGATGAGATCGTCGTGGCCCTTGGCGCGTCAATCGGCGGCCGCCCTCACCACCGTATTGGTGACCGCTATCAGGATCTGAAGGAATTGGGGCATGACGTTGACAACCCTGCCGCCGTATAAATCCTGCGCCCTGCCGCACGGAGACCTGGCCTACCGCGAGGCCGGTGCGGGTGACGCTATTGTGCTGATCCATGGGGTCGGGATGCAATCCGCCGCTTGGGCACCACAGATCGCGGCACTGGCCACCACCCACCAGGTAATCGCACTGGACATGCCGGGACACGGCAACAGTTCGCCTTTGACCCAGGCGGCACAATTGCCTGATTTTGTGGATTGGCTAGAGGCAGCGGTCAGCGCACTGAAACTGGAACAATTCAGCCTCGCGGGCCATTCGATGGGCGCCCTTATTGCGGCAGGTTTCGCAGTGACCCATCCCAAACGGCTGGACGGTGTCGCCCTGCTGAATGGGGTCTTCCGTCGCACGGATGCGGCCCGAAAGGCGGTGACAGCCCGCGCGGACCTGATCCGCTCAGGGGGCTTTGATCTGGAAACACCATTGGCGCGCTGGTTTGGCGACAGCCCCATGGAGCAAGCTGCACGCGCGCAGGTGTCCAACTGGTTAAGCGATGTTAATCTTGATGGATATGCACTGCCTACAGCGCCTTTGCCCGAGGGGATGCAACCTACGCAGACCACTTTGTCGATATCCCCTGCCCGCTATTGGCGCTGACCGGGGATGGCGACCTGAACTCGACCCCAACCATGGCACTCGCCATGGCAGACGCGGCCCCAAACGGCCGTGCTATGGTGATCAAGGGGCATCGCCATATGGTCAATCTGACCGCACCTGACGCTACAAATGCCGCGTTGGCGTCATGGCTGACGTCCGCCCGCAAAGGAGACACACCATGAACGAGATTGATCCGCGCACCCTGCGCAGCGCCTTTGGCGCTTTCATGACCGGTGTGACCGTGGTCACCACCCATGACGCCAAGGAAAACCCGGTTGGGTTCACTGCAAACTCTTTTACCTCTGTGTCACTGGACCCGCCGTTGGTTTTGGTTTGCCTGGCTAATTCCTCAAGCAATTACAAAACCTTCTCTGACGCCAATGGATTTGCTGTCAACATCCTGTCTGAAGGGCAGATAGACATCTCAAACACTTTTGCGCGCCCGGTCGACGATCGTTTTGCAGCCGTGGACTGGCGCAAAGGCCCAGCAGGCAGCCCGGTATTTTCCGGCACCTCTGCCTGGTTTGACTGCACGATGTTCAAAACGGTAGACGCGGGCGATCATTTGATCCTGATCGGCAAGGTCGAAGCCTTTGAAAACGAAACTGCACCGGGGCTCGGGTATGCCCGAGGGGCTTATGTGACCCCCGCAGCGGAAGTCGACGCCCTGAGCAATCAGGCCGACCTGATGGTGTCCGCCCTGATTGAGCACGATGGCAAGATCCTTCTGGTAGACGCCGGTGACGGGCGCCTTACCTTGCCAGAAACCAAAGTTAAGAAAGACGCGCCTCAGCCGCATTGACCCGGTTGATCAACAGCCTCGGCATCACCGCCGACCCCGGGTTTATTTATTCCGTTTACGAAGATGAAGCGCGCGAACACCAGCACATCTCGTTTCTCTGTCAGGCTGCAGAAGGCACCCCCGAAACGGGCGCATTCACCGAGCTGACCCCTTCCACCCTGATGGACATCGCGGACCCCGCCATGTGCACCATGCTGGAGCGGTTCGCCTCGGAAAGTCGGATGGGGAATTTTGGGGTGTATTACGGCAATCAGACCAGCGGCAAGGTACGTCCGCTGACGCAAGGGAGTTCCCCGGAATGAAGTTTTCGCTTTTTGCGCATATGGAGCGCATTTCCCCTGATCAGGACCAAAAGCAGCTGTATGATGAGTTCATTGAGCTGTGCAAAATTGCCGATCAGGGCGGGATGCACGCGGTCTGGACCGGTGAGCATCACGGCATGAATTTCACCATCGCCCCGAACCCGATGCTGAACCTGATCGATGTGGCGCGGCACACCAAGAATGTACGCCTTGGCACCGGCACGGTGATTGCCCCTTTCTGGCATCCGATCCGCCTGGCAGGTGAGGCCGCAATGACCGATATCATCACCGAAGGGCGGCTGGAACTGGGCATAGCCCGCGGCGCATATGAGTTTGAATATGAGCGTCTTATGCCCGGCATGGACGCTTGGGAAGCCGGTCAACGACTGCGCGAACTGGTGCCTGCGGTAAAGGCGTTGTGGAAAGGCGACTACGCCCATGACGGCGAGTTTCATCAGTTTCCGCGCACCACCTCGGCCCCACAACCTGTGCAAAAAGACGGGCCTCCGATCTGGGTTGCCGCGCGTGACCCCAACAGTCACGAATTTGCTGTCGCCAATGGCTGCAATGTTCAGGTTACGCCGTTGTGGAAAGGCGACGAGGAAGTCGTTGATCTGATAAGAAAATTCAATGCAGCCTGTGAAAAACACTCGGACATGCCCCGCCCCAAGGTGATGTTGTTGCAGCATACCTATGTGGCCGAAGATGCGGCGGATGCCCAAATCGGCGCGCAAGAGCTTAACCGCTTTTACTGCTATTTCGGTGCCTGGTTCATGAACAAACGCGAGATCACGCAAGGGCTGATTGAACCGCTGAGTGATGAGGACATCGCGAACCATCCGTTCTATTCTCCACAAGCAATGGCGCGCGATCTGGTGATCGGCACACCCGACGAGGTGATCAAACGTCTCAAAGGGTACGAGGAACTGGGGTATGATGAATATTCGTTCTGGATCGATAGTTCGATGAGTTTTGAGCGCAAAAAAGCCTCGCTTGAGCGGTTCATCAATGATGTGATGCCCGCGTTCGAGTAACCCCAAAGAAGGACAGAGAAATGCGTGAGTTTCAGCAGTATATCGGCGGGGGATTCGAGCAGGGATCCGCACAATTTGACAGTCTCGACCCCGCCACCGGGCAACCCTGGGCGAGGATGCCCGAGGCCTCGGTGGAGGACGTCAACCGTGCGGTGAATGCCGCAGAAGCCGCTTTTTTCTCACCTGAGTGGGCCGCGATGACGGCCACCGCACGCGGCAAATTGCTGGCACGGCTGGCGGACCTTATCGCGGAAAATGCGCCAATGCTGGCCGAGCTGGAAACCCGTGACACTGGAAAAATCATCCGCGAAACCTCGGCGCAGATTGCTTATGTGGCAGAGTATTACCGTTATTATGCGGGGCTTGCGGATAAGATCGAAGGGGCGCATCTGCCGATTGACAAGCCGGATATGGAGGTCTGGCTGCGGCGCGAACCCCTGGGCGTTGTGGCGGCAGTTGTGCCGTGGAATTCGCAGCTGTTTTTGTCGGCGGTCAAAATTGGCCCTGCCCTCGCGGCGGGCTGCACCGTGGTCTTGAAAGCGTCCGAGGAAGGCCCGGCGCCGATGCTGGAGTTCGCCAAGATCTTTGATCAGGCCGGTTTCCCGAAAGGGGTTCTGAACGTGATCACCGGCGGGCCGGAGGCGGGGGCAGCGCTCACCCGCCACAAAAAGGTGGCCCATGTGGCCTTTACCGGCGGGCCAGAAACCGCGCGCCATATCGTGCGCAATTCGGCCGAAAACCTAGCCTCGACCTCATTGGAACTGGGCGGAAAATCACCTTTCATCGTATTTGACGATGCAGACTTGGAAAGTGCTGTGAATGCGCAGGTGTCCGGGATCTTTGCCGCCACTGGGCAAAGCTGCGTGGCGGGATCTCGGCTGGTGGTACATGAGGCAATCAAGGAAGAGTTCCTCACGCGGCTTAAGGAAAAGGCGGAAAACGTGGTGATCGGCGCACCTGATGAGATGGCAACCGAGATGGGGCCGCTGTGCACAAAACGTCAGCGGGACGTGGCGCTGGACTTGATTGATCGTTCCGTGGCACAGGGGGCCAAGCTGATCACCGGCGGGCAATCCATTGATCGTGAAGGGTTCTTCTTCCCGCCCACCATTTTGGATTGCGATAAGGCCCGCAACGCCGACAGCCTGACAAATGAGTTCTTCGGTCCTGTTTTGTCTATGGTGAGTTTCAAGGACGAAGACGATGCGATCCGCATTGCCAATGACACGAAATTCGGCCTGGCATCAGGCGTGTTCACGCAAAACCTGACCCGTGCGCACCGAATGATCCGGGCAATCCGCTCGGGCATTGTCTGGGTTAACACCTATCGCGCGGTCAGCCCGATTGCGCCTTTTGGCGGTCATGGGCTGTCGGGACATGGGCGTGAAGGCGGGATTGAGGCGGCGATGGAATACACCAAGGTGAAATCAGTTTGGTTGCGCACCTCGGACGATCCGATTCCCGATCCATTTGTGATGCGCTAAGCCTTTGGGCTACAGGCGCTTCTTCGCACGGGGCGCCCACCAGATTGGCCAGTAAATCCAGCTAAACAGCGCAAACCCCACAAACCAGAACAGCGCGGACAGGTGGTTGGCCCATCCGTCCACCCCGGGGTATGCGCCCCCAAACCGCAGCAGGACCGCGCCGATGATCAGATGATAGCTGAGTGCCACTCCCGGTCCCGCGCGCAGTGGCAGACCTGCGTGGGCAAGGCTGGCGCGCGACATGATGGCCAGTGTCATCACCCCAATCGCCCCCGCCATCCACAGGTGCAGAGCCGCGGCCATGGGCAGCTTCACCGGATCCAACATCGACAGACCCATAGAGATAAACCCAAGCGGTACAAAGAGATACCCGATGTGCAGCACCCATAGCAGGGGTTCGTCACGCACCTGCCAACCGCGCCAACGCATAAGCCGCGCAAGGTGGGCCACCCCCACCAGCAGCATCAACGGCGCAAGTAATCCGGTTAACCCGCTGCGCGTCGGCAGCAGGCTCCAGGTCAGAAGCGTAATCACCGAGGCGGCAAAGACCGCAAGATCAAACGGGCCAAGGGCCGCTGGGCGCGCCACGCGCCCCTGCTTTACCAGCCAGTTTCGGGTAAAGCTGGGGATCACCCGGCCACCGATCAGCGTGATCAGCAAAAGCGCTGCTGTCAGCCCAATGCGAAAACCGGGACCACGGGCAGGAAACCCACCGCTAGCCGCCTCAAGGTGAAAGATGCCATTGCCTAGGATATAAAGCGCAAACAGGCCGAGCAGCGGCATGTTTTTCCAATTCTTACCCGCCAGCACTTCGCGCAGGGACAGCCCCATCAGGACCAGTGGAAAAGCGAGATCGAGCAGCGCAACCCAGCCCACTGGCAACAGCGCTGAGACCAGCATCGCAAGGCGCCCCACCCCCCACACCCCCACCAAAGCGGCCAAGGGCCAGCCGAAGATCGGCAGGCGTCCGGTCCAATTGGGCACTGCAGTCAGCAAGAACCCTGCCAGCGCAGCGCCAAGATAGCCAAACAGCATCTCATGCACATGCCAGCCGATCGGGTCAAGATGGGTGAACAGCACCGGGGTGCCGGTCAACTCCACCAGCCACAGGGCCATCGCTGCAACCGCCCAAAGGCTTGCGCCCAGAAACAGCGGGCGATAGCCAAAACTTAACAGCGCAGGGCCGTTCCAGCGCCGCACCCGCGCCGAGCTGTTTGCGGTGCTTGGGGGATGCGGATCAGCCATGGGTTTCCTTTGGCGAAAGGGGTTACGTGTTTGGTTTTGCGCCAAGAATGGCCTGGCACCAGGCGAGAATTGCTTCCTTTTCCGGGGCCAGTTCCACCGCTTCACCTCCGGCAAAATCGTCAAACGCCGCCCGGCTGTTCACGCCCACGCCAACCAGCACGGGCACCTCTTGGGTGACCGCCTTGCCGATGGCCGAGACAAAGCCGCGCCCAGCCAGTTCTTCGGGGCCAAATTTATTCAACACAAACAGTTCGGCCCGCGTGAGATCACCGCCTTCCACTTGCGACACCGCATCCGCAATGGCACCGGGGTCCAGCCGGCAGGCATCCGACCCCGCGCCAAGGTTTTGGGTGATCTGGATCACCGGACCTTCGGGCAGCACGCGCACTTTCATGTCACAGCCGTTATCGAACTGGCTTTGGTGACTTTCGTCTTTGACGATCCCGGCCAATTGATGCCCTTTAGCCCGCAATTCAGCCGCCACATCTGCCAGCAGGCGATCCACTACGCCACGTTCGGTTGAACTGATCCGTGCAATCCTCATCTCACATCTCCTGTCGCTTTTCCCACAGACCCGGCGTTAGCACTGTGCTGTGTCGCCAGACCAATCCACGCCGCGCGCCCCGGTCAGGAACCCATCGGACAGGCGGGTGTTGTCATCCAGCACGGCGATTTCTTCTGCTGCCACTTCTGGTGTCATCTCATCTGCCAAGACCCCTGCATAGATCGCACATAGTCGCAGGAAGCCTTTAGATTGTGGCGAAAGGCGCAAGGCCCCCACCCCTGCAGCACGCAGCACGTCGATCTGATGCACCGTGCAGGCATAGCTGTCTGAGAGCGTCTGCACCCCGTTCATGGTCAGGAAAGGCTTGTCCTCCATCGTATGCACATCCAACCCATCCAGATCGTCCTCGCAGGCAAACTGGCAATTGTCTTTGGTGCGGCCGTGACGGCGGGCGTGATAGCAGCGCCCGGAAATAGCAAGTGGCAGGCGGCCGTGACCCCAGGCTTCGATGGTCAACCCAAGCTCGGCCCCTTTGGTGCCCAGCGCCTGTACCGATGCCAGCGGCAATTCCGGCGGCAGGCAGATACGCACAGCCCCGCGCCGCGCCAGCCAATCCAGCGTGCCTTCATTATAGACATTCACCAGCGGCCCCACGGAAAACGTTACCCTTTCAGGCAGGTAGCTGATCGCAGTCAGGTCATTGATCTCAACTTCCACGCCCATTTCCGCCAGTTCCGCCGTCAGCTTGCGTTCGCGCTTCAGCGTGACCAGCGCCAGCGAGGTCAGCGCCACATCTTTGCCCGCGTCTTGCAGCGTCGCCACCGCTTCGGGGATGCGATCGTGGTAGAACGGCAAGCGTTTCGAGCACACAAGCTCGCCCAGCGACACACGGTCAACCGGGGATTTGGCCAGATCCGCGTAAAGCTCCGACCAGCGATCTGCGCTCCAGAAAAACTGGTTTGGTCCAACTGTCAGTTCCATGATCTTCCCCTCACCGCCAGGTTTTCTTGTAAGCGCCGGTGGTCATTGCCCCACCTTCCGACAGGCGCGCCAGCATCCCTTCGGGCATCGGCAGACCGGCCTCCAGCGCGTCGACCGCCGCGCGGAAATTGCGCACCACCTGTGCGACATAGGATCGAGAGCGTTGCCGCCCCTCGATCTTCAGCGCAGTGACCCCGGCCTTTTCCAACTGCGGGATCAGCTTTTCCGCGTTCAGGCTGACCGGATCTTCGAACAGGTGCCCCTCTTTGCCGCCCGCAGTGAAACACCCTTTGCACAGGGTTGGATAAGGCGCGTTTTCGTCCTTGCCGACCCGGTGGATGGTGTAACCGCCCAGTTTCGCGTCCAGCACGCCAGCCTCGTCGTGGTATTCCACGTGGCTCGCGGGCGAGCAAACGCCGTTCATATTGGGCGAGCGCCCGGTGGCATAGGACGACAGTGAACAGCGCCCTTCGGCCATCACACACAACCCGCCAAACACAAACACTTCGGTTTCCACCTCGGTTTCCGCATTGATCGCGGCGATTTCCGGCACGGACAAAACCCGTGGCAGCACCACACGTTTCACGCCGAACTCACTGGCATAGAAGTTGATCACATCCGCATTGGCCGCTGCGGCCTGCACCGAAAGGTGGCGCCGCAGGCCGGGGTGGTTGCGCGCGGCGTAATCCAGAAGGCCAACATCAGCCAGGATCACCGCATCCACGCCGCAAGCTTCAGCATCGGCAACGGCCCGATGCCAGATCACTTCTCGCCCGGCGCAGGGGAAGGTGTTGATCGCAATCAGAACCTTGGATCCATGCTGATGGGCAAAGGCAACGCCCTCGCGCATCTCGTCCCGGTCAAAATTCAGCCCCGGAAAGTTGCGCGCATTGGTTTCATCTGCAAAGCCACAATAAATCGTATGCGCGCCCGCCTTCACCGCAGCGCGCAACGCGGCAGGTGTGCCCGCCGGACAGACGATTTCCATCACCATGCGCCCAACTCCTCTTGTCGACTAAGGCTGACCCCAGTGCGGGTCTCAGCAAAGGCCAGCGCCTTTTGCACATAGGTCCCCAGCGGGCCTGCGATCCGTGCTACTTCCTCGCTCAGATCCAGCTCGGCATCATCCACCGCATTGCGCAATGCAAGGGCGGCGGCAGTGTCGCCTTCGATCACCAGATCGCGTGAGAAAAACAGCGCGTCCCCGTCATATGCCCCATGCACCAGCCCCAAAAGCGCAGCCAAAGGGCCAGCGATGCGCGCCGCGCCTTTTCCCTCGCCCCGCACCACACGGATTTTCGGCTTGCCACCATTAGGCTGCATCTCAATCACAAAAGGCAGATCGGTGGGATCCAGCACAAACGGTGTATGGTCATGTTCGCCCAGACGGCGAAACAACCCCGGATGCTGGGTGGCGATTTTACGTGCATATGCGGTGAGCGAAAATGACAGTGGCGTCAACGGCAAGCCCCGCAAAGCCCGCGCGGCAAGCTGCGGGATCTGCGGGATCGTCAATGTTGGCTGGGTCAAATGGAGCTCCTTTTCACCCTTGGTTCGAACATGTCCCTGCAAGTGTGCTACGCCCATCCCAGCTGCGACGAATTGACACTTGTCAATCCGCCCCAAGAAAATTGCTGCTATCTGCGAGGGATCGCCATTAGAGGAACCTGCTGTGCGCGCCATCCCTCCTTCCCAGCCTACGGGACTACCTCGCGTGGTGCCGCTCATCCAGCCAATTTCAGACCATAGCCGATCCGGTGTCGATCAAAGGTCAACTGACCGCTGTTCACCGTCAGGTGCTCGAGGCAGGCGGGCCAGTGCTGCAGTTTGACCAGCCGCTGCGCGAGGACGGATCGCGCGTCGAGATGCCGGTGGTCACCAACCTCTTTGGCACCAAAGCGCGCGTGGCGGCCGGGTTGGGGATTTCACTGGAGCAGGTGCCGGAACTGGGCGCCTTCCTTGCCGCGTTGCGCGCACCTACACCGCCCGAAGGGATGCGCGATGCCCTGTCGCGCTGGCCGATGCTGAAAGCGGCCCTTGCCACTCGCCCCAAGATCACCCGCAAGGCGGCGGTGCAGGAAGTGGTGCGTGAGGGCGACGAGGTCGACATGGCAGATATTCCGGTCTGCACCCATTGGCCGGGCGACGCGGGCCCGCTGATCACCTGGCCAATTGTCCTGACCCGTCCACATGGCACAGAAGCGGCGGATGTTGGCCGCTACAACGCGGGCGTTTACCGCGCGCAGGTTATTGGACACGACAAAATCATCATGCGTTGGCTCGCCCATCGCGGCGGCGCGCATCACCATGCGGGCTGGGCAAAATCGGGCGAGAAAACCCCGGTGGCGATTGTATTGGGGGCGGATCCCGCGATGCTCTTGTCCGCCGCCCTGCCCCTGCCGGAAAATGTCTCGGA
>JQGR01000025.1_pt1 | contig 29429 bp, 27 predicted proteins | sample 210181 | NCBI WGS metagenome assembly JQGR01 (sample SAMN02928655, study PRJNA255238) | bioreactor metagenome | biome: continuous culture; feature: L-culture metagenome assembled contigs; material: continuous culture biomass; isolation source: continuous culture inoculated with microbial biomass... | reverse complement strand
TTCCGCCACCATTTCAACCGTCAATCAGCGCCTTGAGGATCGTCTTGGCACTGTCGGAATTCCAATCCGCATCTCCCGTCATCCGTGCGATCTCGGCGCCGTCGCGGTCCAGAATGATGGTCACAGGCAGGCCGAGCACCCCCATTTGCCGCGAAAGCGTCTGTGGCAGGTCGGTGTAGATCGGCAGCACCTTAACCCCAGTGTCGGCATAAAGCTTTTCAATTGCGGGCATCCGATTGCGCCCGGTCGCAATCGGCAGCACCCTGAAATCCTCACCGCCCAGCGCCTGTTCCAGCGCATCCAGCGAGGGCATTTCCTTGCGACAAGGCGCGCACCACACCGCCCAGAAGTTCAGCACGGTGACTTTGCCACGAAACTCATCCAGCGTATGCTCGCCGCCGTCCGCGGCCAGGAAAGACGCAGTACCCGCCGGTTTCGGGGTGGCGTGGAACACCAGTTTCTTCATCTCGCCTTCGCGCATTTCAGAAAGCGCCACTGCATCCACCTCAGCAAAACTCGCATTTGCAGCGCCAAGGATGAAAGCGGTATTTGCACCAAGCACAATGGACGCGTATAGCAGGGCGGAACGCAAGACAGACATGAGACCTCCGAAGGGCTAAACCATGAGTAACGACAAGCAAGCGAACGCCCCCAAAGCCGATCAGGCAAATGCCATGTGGGGCGGCCGGTTCTCCGCCGGTCCAGACGCAATCATGGAAGCGATCAACGCGTCTATCGGCTATGACCAGCGCATGGCCCGACAAGACATCGAAGGCTCGCGCGCCCATGCCGCGATGTTGGCGGCGACAGGCGTGATTACAGATAGCGATGCAAAAGCGATCCGTGAAGGGCTTCTCACCGTCTTGTCAGAGATCGAGAACGGCACGTTTCAGTTTTCGACCGCGCTGGAAGACATCCATATGAACGTCGAGGCCCGCCTGAAAGAGGTGGTGGGCGAGCCCGCAGGCCGCCTGCACACGGCGCGGAGCCGCAATGATCAGGTTGCGACAGATTTCAAACTTTGGGTGCGTGGCCAGATGGACGCCGCCGTCGAAGGGCTGACTGCGCTGATTCGCGCGCTTATGTCGCAGGCCGAAATGGGCGCTGATTGGGTGATGCCGGGTTTTACCCACCTGCAAACCGCACAGCCAGTCACATGGGGTCATCATATGATGGCCTATGTCGAGATGTTCGGCCGCGACATGTCCCGTTTTGAGGATGCGCGCAAGCGGATGAATGAATGTCCTTTGGGCTCCGCTGCCCTTGCCGGCACCTCGTTCCCAATTGACCGTCACATGACTGCTGAAGCCCTTGGATTTGATCGCCCGACGGCCAACTCATTGGACGCAGTGGCGGATCGCGATTTCGCACTGGAATTCCTGTCCGCCTCAACCCTCACCGCGATGCACCTGTCGCGTCTCGCCGAAGAGCTGGTGATCTGGTCCTCAGCCCAGTTCCGCTTTGTGCGCATGTCTGACAAATGGTCGACCGGCAGCTCGATCATGCCGCAAAAGCGCAACCCGGATGCGGCCGAACTGCTTCGCGCCAAAATTGGCCGGATCATGGGCGCAAACGTGGGCCTGATGACGGTGATGAAGGGGCTGCCACTGGCCTATTCCAAAGACATGCAGGAAGACAAGGAACAGGTGTTTGACGCCGCCGACAACCTGATGCTGGGGCTTGCCGCCATGACCGGTATGGTCAGTGACATGGAAGGGCAGCGCGAGAACCTTGAAGCGGCTGCCGCCTCGGGCTTTTCCACCGCCACCGACCTGGCTGACTGGCTGGTACGCGCGCTCAACATGCCGTTCCGTGATGCGCACCATGTGACCGGCTCGCTGGTGGCCATGGCCGAAGACAAAGGCTGTGATCTGCCGGATCTGTCCCTGGAAGAAATGCAATCGATACATGAGGCCATCACCAAAGATGTGTTTGACGTGCTGGGTGTGCATAACTCGGTCGCCTCGCGCACCTCTTACGGCGGCACCGCCCCGTCAGAAGTACGCAAGCAGATCACCCGCTGGACAGGGAAATTGGCACAAGGGACGCTGGCATGATCCGCACGGTATTGATCATCGCCCTTTTGGGGCTGGCTGCCTGCGGCGCGGACGGCGAACCGATCCGCCCGGGGTCACCCGAAGACACGGCAACACAGTAAGATCCTCCCCGATTTGAAGATCACAAACGCCGGCCTGCATGGCCGGTGTTTTCTGTTTGCGAGGCTCTGCCTCGCGCTCCGAGGTATTTAACGCAAGAAAAAAGCGCAGGTCTGAGGATTGAACGGACGGCGCAGGTCCGTTAGGGCAGTATCAGCGCTAAGATCAACAAGGACAGGGCCGAAACGTGGATCATTTCCTATACCGCGAGGGCGTATTGCACGCCGAAGATGTTGCCATTCCCGAAATTGCGGCCCAGGTGGGGACGCCGTTTTACGTCTATTCGGCCGCCACACTGAAACGTCACATTGCGCTTTTTAACGAAGCGCTGGAATGGGCGGATCATCTGGTGTGCTTTGCGGTGAAATCAAATTCCAACCTTGCGGTGTTGAAACTGCTGGGGGACATGGGCGCGGGCATGGATGTGGTGTCGGGCGGCGAGTTTCGCCGTGCGATTGCTGCGGGCGTTCCGGGCGAACGCATTGTCTTTTCCGGGGTTGGTAAAACCAAAGACGAGATGCGTCTGGCGCTGAGCTACAACATCCGCCAGTTCAATCTGGAAAGCGAGCCGGAATACCGCGCGCTGTCCGAAGTGGCGAGCGAGATGGGCGTGGACGCCCCCGTGGCCGTGCGGGTAAATCCGGATGTAGATGCCAAGACCCACGCGAAAATCTCGACCGGGAAATCGGAAAACAAATTCGGCATTCCAATTGCCCGCGCACGCGAGGTTTACGCCGAGATCGCCAAGCTCCCGGGCCTGAAGGTGGTGGGGATTGACGTGCATATTGGTTCACAGCTGACCGAGCTTGAGCCATTTCGACAGGCCTATCAGAAAGTGGCAGAACTGACCGAAGCGCTGCGTGAAGACGGCCATGACATCACCCGTCTAGATCTGGGGGGCGGGCTGGGCATTCCCTATGAGCGCTCTAACGACGCGCCACCGCTGCCAATTGAATACGGCCAGATGGTGCGCGAAACTGTGGGCCATCTTGGTTGCGAGATCGAGATTGAACCGGGGCGTCTGGTGTCGGGCAATGCCGGTCTGATGGTGAGTTCAGTTATCTATGTAAAAGAGGGTGAAGGCCGGGACTTCCTGATTGTGGACGCGGCGATGAATGACCTTGTGCGCCCCGCCATGTATGAGGCGCATCACGACATTATTCCGGTGCAAGAGGCTCAGCCGGGCGTCGAGCAGAACGGCTATGACATCGTTGGGCCGATTTGCGAAACCGGCGACACTTTCGCCAAGGAACGCAATTTGGCACCGCTGGAATCGGACGATCTGATCGCCTTCCGCTCGGCGGGTGCCTATGGCGCGGTGATGGCATCGGAGTATAACTCGCGGCCTCTGATCCCCGAAGTTCTGGTATCGGGTGAGCAATTTTCCGTTATTCGCGCCCGTCCTACCTATGAAGAGATGCTCGCCCGCGATACGATCCCAGAATGGATCTGACCCGATGAGGTGATATGCCGCGAAACAGGGCCCGACATCCCCTTCCCCCCGAGCTGGCACGCCAGCTGCGCTGGCCTTTGCGACTGACAAAGGCCGCGATCGGGTTCGAGCGGGGGTGGCGTGCGTTCTGGCCCGTGGCCACACTTGTCATGGCCGCGGTGTCTGGGCGCGTTTTATTGGCTTTGGCGCGCTCACCTTCGCCGCCTTTGGCATTACACTTCTGGTCGCCTTGGTCTGGGGTATCCGAAAGTTTCACCTGCCCACAACACAAGAGGCGGAAGCGCGGCTTGATCGCACCCTGCCCCACGCCCCATTGGCCAGCCTGCGCGACATCCCCGCGATGGGGGGAAGCACCGCATCAGACACGCTTTGGCAGGCGCATCTTACCCACATGCAGGCAGCTGCACGAACGGCCCGCGCGCCCGTGCCTGACATGCGCATCGCAGACAAAGACCCGTTTGCCCTTAGGTTGATGGCGGCAGTGGCCTGCGTGATGGCCGTGGGGTTTGGCTCTGCCCCCTATCCACCCCCCGCAATCAGGCAGCCTGCCCTGATTGTGCGCAAGGTCCATCCTGGGAAGGCTGGGTTGAGCCCCCCGCCTATACCGGCCAACCAAGTCTTTACCTTAATGACCAACCCTCTGGTGCGCTTGCGGTGCCCACCGGCAGCACGTTGACATTGCGGTTTTATGGGTTGGATCAGGGCGGGGTATCGCTGGGCGGCAATGCGTTTGACACGCCGGCACAACCCGAAATGCAGACCATCCTTCACAGCAATCAGGATCTTAGCATTGCCCTGTCCGGTGCGGAGACAACCCCACGATGGCGCTTCACCGCCATCGGTGACCTGCCACCACAGATCCGCCCGGACGGCGATCTGATCCGCGACATTTCAGGCGGCTTTCAACTGGGGTATTTTGCGGCGGATGACTATGGCGTCACTGCGGGACAGGCACAGGTCGAGCTGGCGCTGGATCGGGTGGAGCGGCACCACGGCCTGCGCATGCCACCTGATCCGCGCATGCCCCTGACCCTTGATCTGCCGCGCCCGTTTCATGGCGATCTGCGCGAAATTCAGCAGCTCTGGCAGGAAAACCTGTCTGAGCATCCCTGGGCAGGCCTGCCGGTGACCCTTACCATGAGCGCCACTGACGACATCGGTCAGATGGGCGCCGCGGATCCCCTGCATTTCCCACTGCCAGCCCGGCGCTTTTTCAGCAAGGAAGGGCGGGCTTTGATCGAAATGCGACGCGATCTGCTGTGGGCCCGCGCCGGGGCACCCCGGGTGGCGCAAGTGCTGCGCGCAACCATCCATCGGCCCGAAGATCTTTCGCTGCCGGATGGAAGCTATCTTGCGTTGCGCGCACTGATTGGCGAGCTTGACGTCGCGATCGCTGCAGGGTTGCGCAGCGAGGATCAGGATCGTCTGGCTGCAACCTTGTGGGACATCGCGCTGTCGGTTGAAGAAGACGGGCTGGACAACGCACGCGACCGGCTGACCCGGGCGCAGGAGCGGCTGGAACAGGCGGTCCGCGACGGTGCCACCCCCGAAGAGTTGGCGGAACTGATGGATGAGCTGCGCCAGGCCACACAAGATTACCTCGACCGCCTTGCCCAGATGCCCCAAGATGACCTGCCGCCGGGGCAAGACGGGCCAATGATGGAAATGAGCTCTGCTGACCTCGACGCCATGATGGACCGAATTGAAGAACTTATGCGCGAAGGGCGCATGGCCGAGGCGATGGAGATGCTCGACGCGCTTGGCCGGATGATGGAGAACATGCAGATGGCGCAGGGTCAGGGCACCGAGGCAGACCAGCGGGCCCGCGATGGGCTGGCAGACACGCTGCGCCAACAACAGGGCCTGTCGGATGAGGCGTTTCGCGATCTGCAAGAGCAGGGCGGCGAAGGCAGCCAGGCTGGACAATCCGATGGCAACACCGGCCGCGATGGCGGCGAAGGTCGGGGACAGGCCCATAGCGGCGAAGGATCAAACCCCGGTGAAGGACAGGGGCAGAACCCAGCAGGGCAAGAGGGGGCGGCGGGCGACGATCTGGCCGCGCGTCAACGGGCGTTGCAAGATCAGCTGGACGCGCAGCGCCGATCCCTGCCCGGTGTGGGAAGTGACGCGGGGAATGCCGCACGTGATGCCTTGGGCGACGCGGGCCGCGCAATGGATCAGGCTGCCGACGCGCTGGATCAGGACAATCTTGGCGGCGCTTGGATCGTCAGGCAGAAGCGATGGAAGCCCTACGCGAGGGGCTGCGACGCTTTGACGAGGCCCGTTCAAATCAACAGGCCGGACGTGACGGCCAGCAAGGACAAACCGGGCAGGACAGCGACGACCCGAATGCCCGTGATCCCTTGGGCCGCAACACCGGCTCCCAATCAAGCTCTGGACATTCGAGCAGTGGTTTCGCCAACGACGAAGAGATGCGCCAGCGCGCGCAGGAGCTCACCAATGAGCTGCGCAAACGCTCGGGCGAACCCAACCGGCCCCAAGAAGAACGTGACTATATCGAGCGTCTGCTGGATCAATTCTGATAGAAAACAGCTAGGGGGCTGACGCGATCTGAGATGGGGGCCACAGCCGGATCACATCCGTTTGCGGGCGGTCAGGGCAGCGGAAATTGTGCCTTCATCCAGATAATCCAGTTCACCACCCACCGGAACACCCTGCGCCAGCGTCGACACAACGCAGCGCCCTTCCAGCTCTTCCGCGATATAATGCGCCGTGGTCTGGCCATCGACGGTGGCATTCAGCGCCAGGATCACCTCGCGTACATTATCGTCGATCACACGGGTGACAAGGCGCGGAATGCCCAGATCTTCAGGGCCAATTGCATCCAATGCCGACAAGGTGCCACCCAGCACATGATAGCGCCCCGTGAAGATCCCGGCGCGTTCCATCGCCCAAAGATCCGCCACATCCTCGACCACGCAAATTTCGCCAGTGGCACGCTTTGGGGATGTGCAGATCTCGCAGCGATCCGCAGTCGACACATTGCCGCAGGTCACACATTCACGCGCAGTTTCCGCAACGGCCAACATCGCATCTGCCAAAGGCGTCAACACCAGCGCGCGTTTTCGGATCAGATGTAGCACCGCGCGCCGCGCTGATCGCGGCCCGAGGCCGGGCAACTTCGCCATCAGTTCGATCAGATTTTCGATATCGCGCGGTGCGTCTGTCATGGCTTAGGACCTGCCCTCAGAACGGCAGGTTCATATCCTTGGGCAGGCCGAGGCTTTCGGTCAGTTCCGCCATTTCACGCTGCGCGCGTTCCTGCGCCTTGGCTTGCGCTTCCTTGATGGCGGCCAGGATCAGATCCTCAACCACTTCTTTTTCGTCCGGGTTAAAGATGGTCGGGTCGATGTCCAGCCCGGTCAGCACACCTTTGGCGGTTGCGGTTGCCTTGACCAGCCCGGCGCCACTTTCGCCCACCACGGTCATGGTTTCGAGGCTTTCCTGCATTTCCGCCATGCGGGTCTGCATTTCCTGTGCTTTTTTCATCATCCCGGCCATATCGCCGAGGCCACCCAGTCCTTTGAACATGTGATGCTCCTTACAGTTCAGCTTGGCCCTTAGATACGGGCGGGGACGCGCGGTTACAAGGCGGCGCAGGCTGAGGGATCATTCTTCTTCAAACGGATCCCATTCATCCTCGACCTCTTGCAGGCCCTCAACCGCCGCCTCATGCACAAGGTCTTCAGCCGAGCGGATTTCGCTGACTTTTGCCTTGGGAAAAGCGGCAATCACCGCCTGCACCAAAGGATGCGCCTCGGCCTCCTGACGCAGGGCGAGCTTTTCACCATCGCGCACTTCGGAAACAGTTGGTTCTTCACAGCCATTGACCAGCGTGACACCCCAGCGCACCCCGGTCCAGCCCTGCAGGCGCTGCGCCAGCCGCGCGGCAAGGTCTTTCGGCGCGTCATCGGTCGGGGTGAATTCAATCCGTCCCGGCTGGTACGAGGCAAGACGCACATATTCTTCAACCTGCACCTGCAACAGCCCGTCACGGTGATGCCGGATCAGCTGCAACACGTCCTCAAACCGTGCATATTGCGCAAGTGCGCTTTCCGATGCCTGCGCCACGGCAAGCGCTGTGGGGCCGCCGGCGGGACCAGATGAGCCAGACGGGCCTGATGGAGCAAATCCCCCTTGTGCATGCGCACCGCCATTACCAACTGGCGCCGGTGCACCACCCCCTCCCCCCGGCATCGGCGGGGGTGTGGGCGCGTCTTTCAGCCGCTTCACCAGCTCTTCCGGGGTCGGCAGGTCCGCCACATGGGTCATGCGGATTACTGCCATTTCGGCGGCCATCATCGCATTGGGCGCATTGCCAACCTCTTCCAAAGCGGTCAGGAGCATCTGCCACATCCGCGCCAGAACACGCATCGGCAGTTTTTCGGCCATCGCCTGACCGCGTGTGCGCTCATCGGGCGACACTGTGGGGTCCTCGGCTGTCTCAGGGGTGATCTTGATCACTGACACCCAATGGGCCACCTCAGCCAGATCGCGCAGCACCGCCATCGGATCCGCGCCATCGGAATACTGCGCACCGATTTCCCACAGCGCGCCTGCAGCATCGCCACGCATGATCAGGTCAAACAGATCGAGCACCCTGCCGCGATCCGCCAGCCCCAGCATGGCGCGCACCTGATCTGCAGTGGTTTCGCCTGCACCATGGGAAATGGCCTGATCCAGAAGCGACTGCGCATCCCGGGCCGAACCTTCGGCCGCGCGGGTGATCAGCGCCATCGCGTCATCGGCAATTTCGGCCCCTTCCGCCTTGGCGATACGCTTGAGCATCGCCAGCATGTCTTCAGGTTCGATCCGACGCAGGTCAAAGCGCTGACACCGCGACAGCACGGTGACCGGCACCTTGCGGATCTCGGTTGTGGCAAAGATGAATTTCACATGGGCTGGCGGCTCTTCCAACGTCTTGAGCAGCGCGTTAAACGCGCTGGTCGAGAGCATGTGCACCTCATCGATAATGTAGATCTTGTAGCGCGCAGACGCGGCCCGATAATGCACACTTTCGATGATTTCACGAATGTCCCCCACCCCGGTACGCGAGGCGGCGTCCATTTCCATCACATCCACATGGCGCCCTTCAGCAATGGCGACACAATGCTCACACTGACCGCAGGGTTCCACCGTTGGGCCACCCTGCCCATCCGGCCCGATGCAGTTCATGCCTTTGGCGATGATCCGGGCCGTGGTGGTTTTGCCCACGCCACGAATGCCGGTCATCACAAAAGCCTGCGCAATCCGGTCGCTTTCAAAGGCGTTTTTCAGCGTGCGGACCATCGCCTCCTGCCCCACGAGATCGGCAAAAGTCTCGGGGCGGTATTTGCGGGCAAGCACCTGATAAGGTTGGGCTTCACGCGTGATATCGGCGGGTGTGTCGGACATGGGCACCTTCTGGGGCGGATTCGGGGGCTGGCGTATACAGGCGCAGAGTATGCGCGCGCGCGCCGTTCGTCCACCGAAAGAGATGGCCGCCCGCACGCCCGCATGATAGTCCTGAGGCATGACACAGAACTTTGCCATCCACACGCTTTCCGCAGGCACCGGATCTCTTGGGATTTGCGCACTGCCGGGGCTTTTGTCTCCCTACCAGATGACCTTGCCACGATTGAGACATGGGCGCCGGATCTGGTGCTGACCATGACCGAAGAAAGCGAACTTGCCGCGGCGGGGGCAGCCACATTGGGCGACGATCTGTTTGATCTGGGCATCAGCTGGTATGCGCTGCCAATCACCGATTTTGGTGCGCCGGGGGCGGACGTTGAGGCCACCTGGCCCGAGGTGTCGATGCTGGCGCTGGCCACCCTTCGACAGGGGGGCAAAGTGTTGGCCCATTGCCGGGGCGGCTGTGGCCGTTCGGGCATGGCGGTGTTGCGATTGATGGTGGAACTGGGCGAAGCACCGGATCTGGCACTGGCACGCTTGCGCGAAGTGCGGCCTTGCGCGGTGGAGACACAGGCGCAGCAGGATTGGGCTGGCGCGCCTGTGTCCGGGGCTTAATACCCCATTTGTATCCGGGCGTATGCCCGAGGCTTAGCGCCCTTTTCTACGGTAGGCGTCTTTCAGGGCGGAATGCACCATTTTGCCAAAGGCTTTGTCACGGGCGCGCCCTGCGGCCAGAGTTTCCGAATTGCGCTTATCTTCGGCCTGAAGTTTCAGCCAGCGTTTCAGGCGATCCGGGTCCAGATCCCCTGACGCAATGGCACCTTTCACTGCGCAGCCCGGTTCCTTGTCATGGTGGCAATCGGAAAATCGGCACTGTGTGGCAAGCGAGATGATGTCGTCAAACAGCGCATCAATTCCCTCGCTCACCTCTGTCAGGCGCAATGCGCGCATCCCCGGCGTATCAATCAGCCAGGCCCCCTTGCAGGTTGGGCTAAGAGACCGTGTTGTGGTGGTATGTCGGCCTTTGGCATCGCCTTTGCGCACCCCCTGCGTGTCTTCGCCCAAGCCGGTCAGCCCATTTGCCAATGTGGTTTTCCCCACCCCGGACGAGCCGAGAAGCGCGGCTGTTTGCCCCGGCGGCAGCCAGCTTTCCAGCTTTGCCACCTCGTCTACGTCCAGCGCATTGACAGTCAAAACCGGCAGTGCTGGCGCCAGCCGTTCGGCCTGACGCACCAGACTTTGAGAATCATCACATTGATCCACCTTGGTCAGCACCAGCACCGGGAAACACCCAGCCTCATGCGCCAACGCCAGATAGCGCTCAATCCGCGCCGGATTGAAATCAGCGTTACAGGAGGAGGTGATGAACAGCACATCCACGTTGGCAGCGATCAGTTGCAGCCGCACATCTGTTCCCGCTGCGCGGCGTTTCAATTCACTTTGCCGGGTCAGGAGATTGGTGATCTGCAGCGTCTTATCCGCCAGCACCCAATCCCCCACAGCAAGTTCACCGGTGGACAGGTCATTGGTGGTCAGGGACACAGCCCCCGCCACGCCCAGCGCAGACAGCCGGTCGCGATGCACTTCGCTGATCCGAAAGGGGGACAGGGTGTTGAGGTCAACGTCCAGATCAACGGTTTGGCGCAGGAAGAAGTTGGACCATCCCAGGTCCGAAAGAGTATAAGTCATTGCATTGCCTAAATGAGAGCACATGAAATTTCGACACCGCAAGCGCGGTGGTGAATGCTGTCTCAGGCAGGGATCCCAAGCGGCGACCGTCTGGTCACAGCCATTTCAGTGGGATCAGATACGACCTGCCTGAAGGGTGTTTGCTACAATCATAAAGTCCCTCCAAGTGGTGTGTTGTTTGGTCTGTATAATGGCGTCCCTCTGGGCGAATGCTGTCATCACCTAACGGGTTTGGTTTAACCCTCTCGGCAAAACTGCGCTTCGTCTGTCGGGGGTTTCAAGACCTGCGTATTGAAACCAGGTGAGAGGCTGAACACGACCCAAGCGGGGCTCGTTGTGGCTGCTTCCTTCCGGACCTGACCAGGTTGGCGAGGCGCCTGCCCGCGCCAACCTCTCGCGCATTCATATAGGGGCGCGCGCGGCGGGATGCAAGCCTTTGCTGCGGGTGAAAAACCGGTGCACCACGCGCTCAGAGCATCAGTTCGTAAAGTGAAAACCCCTGCGCCGTTTGTTCCTGTTGCAACTGGATGTTCAGCATCGGCACCTCATCAAGATATTTGCGGGCTTCGGGCGATGACGGAAAGGACACGCTGGTTCCCCGCATCGGCGCAAAGCGCCATTGCAGGCCCTGCTCCAGATCAATGTTGCCGCATTCTTCAATGTGATGGCGCACCAGATCGCGGATCGAGATTGGTTTCACCGGAACGATTCGCGCTGGATCAATGATGGGAAAGCCACCACCGCCGCGCACGCGAAAATCACTGGTGGCCAGCAAAAACTCATCATCATCGGCAACAGGCTTGCCCTGATAATTGAGATCCAAAATCCGGCTGGCTCCGGCATCGACCAAGGCACCGGCTGTGCTGAACCGTGCCGGTTGCGACAAATCCACCGCATAAGACAGTCCCGACACGGTTTCGAGCAGATAGCCCGGCGTGCTGGGTTCTTTCAGCAATTGCCCGCGCTGGCCCGGCGTGATCTGGCAAAACATGCTTACCGCGCGTTCAAGCCAATTGCGCAGATAACAGCCATTCGCCCGCACCAACGCCAGTTCATTGGGGAAAATATACAGATCCGCCACCGAGCGCAGGGTCAGATCACCGGCCTGGATCGACGTATAATAACCCGGGCCACCCAGGCCTCCACATTTGAACGCGGCGGATGAGGCAAGCACGGGCAAATTCGGCGCCGCCCCCAGCGATACCAGTTGCCGGGTGAAATCAGCCATGGCCTGCTGCACCAATCGGGTCGACGGGTCCATCCCCACCATGGCGAAATAGCTGTGCAGGTTTTGGTGGGTATAGCCAATTCTTGTGCGCACATGCATCAGCGTGCTTTCGTGCAACTGCCCAAGAAGGGCACTGAATTCCGGGCCCACCTGATCACTATCAGCCTCTGGCACCTCGCGCAGTTCTGCGTGGCTTGTGCAATGGCGCCATCCGTCGTCAGCCTGTTCTAGATGCAAATCAATCACCCCGAGATGAGAACCCCAAAAGCCCGGCACCACCACAGGCTTGCCGTGGATCAGGCCCGATATCGCATCGACATCGGGCTGATCCAACCAACTGTACGCCGGGTTCGGACCACTGACGGGATGGGGAAAACACTGATGTGAATGACCGCCAATGACCACATCGATCCCGTCGACCTCACACAAGGGCACCACGGCATTTTCCATTCCCTCACGATATTCAGGCAGGCCGATCCCGCTATGGGCCAGCGCCACCACGAGATCGACCCCTTTGGCGCGCAACCGCGGCACAAATCCGCGGGCCGCCTCAATGATGTCGCGGGTGTCAGGGGCGGGGGCCTGATCTGATCCGCCATGGATCGAATTCGGGGGCAGGAACCCAATCACCCCGATCCGCAGCAAATGGCGCTCTCCCCTATCGTCCATGAAGGCGCGATTCAGGATGGTGTAGGGAGGGACAAAAGTGCTGTCGAGATACGGCTTGTCGCCTTTTTTCAAAACCGTATTGGCCGAAATCACCGGAAATTCGGCCTGTTCAATCGCTGAGAGCAGCACCCCCACGCCCCGATCGAAATCATGGTTACCAAGGGTGGCCGCGTCATACCGCAGATGGTTCATGGCGGCCATCATCGGGTGAACCTCAGGCGCTTGCTCGGCGCTCACTCCGTCCTTGGCTTTTTCGACCACGTAATCGCCCATCGCCGTGCCGTGCAGAAAATCCCCGGCATCCAGCAACAGGGAGTTGCGTTCATCCATGCGCGCTTGCTGGATAAGCTTGGCGGTTTGCGACAGCCCCCACCGCACGTCCGGCAGGTCATTCAGATAGTCATAAGGCAGGATATGCATGTGCAGATCAGTGGTTGCCAGCAGGCGCACCCGCATCTTAGGGCGGGCAACGGTTCTTTCCTGATCTGCCATGGCATCTGACATGCCCGCCTGCCTTTCAACTGCGTCACCACAAAGACGTTTTCCCCGCTTGCGTGGCAGATTTCTGTCTTGCACAAATAGCTTAACGGTGATTTCCCGGCCCCACCAGCAAAAGATGAGTCAATAAGGGCAACTCTACCAATGGGTGTTTTTCACAACCAGACGGATCTGTCAGGCGGACAATTCGGTGAAAACCACTGCGAAAAACAAACCTTCGGTTGGGGCATTTTCCCTCACCCAGCAAAAACAACAGGCGATGACATGACAGGACATAGGACCCTCAGTTTTGGTGCAGGAAAATTGGACCGGGCCGCGCAGCATCGCTCTGATCCAGAGCAGCTTGAGGCATTCCGCAATACCGCTAAATTCCTGCCGCTCTGGCGGGGAAAACCGCTGGTATGTCACGGGGAGGATGGGCAGCAAACCCTCGCTTTTATAAGCGCAGATCACCCTATTCTGGAAGGCACTCGCGATGCAGAAGTCTTTCTGGGTCTGTCGCAGCACGCACCGGTTTTTGCCTGCACCCTGCCCGATTGGGACGGGATCACCCCGCCCGACACCAGCAGCTTTCTCGACACCCAGGAGCAAACCCACCCAGCGGCCCCCAAAGGGTCCTTTTTCGCTGAATTGCGGATGATGCTGACCAGCCTTTCCCCGCAAGAGGCCGAGATTGCCGCCACTGCGCGGGCCATCCATGAATGGCATCGCAGCCACCGCTTCTGTTCCTGCTGCGGTCACCCTTCCGACAGCGCCGAGGCCGGCTGGCAGCGCAATTGCCCCAGCTGCGGCCGGATGCATTTCCCGCGCACCGACCCGGTGGTGATCATGCTGATCACGCAAGGCAACCGTGTCCTAATCGGCCGCTCCCCCGGCTGGCCCGAAGGGATGTATTCGCTGTTGGCGGGCTTCATGGAGCCGGGTGAAACCATCGAAGCTGCCACCCGGCGCGAAGTTTTTGAAGAAACCGGGGTTGAGGTCGGCGCGGTCTCATATCTTGCCTCGCAACCCTGGCCGTTCCCGGCGTCCCTGATGATCGGCACCAAAGGCGAAGCCTGACAGATAAGATTACGCTGGACACAAAAGAGCTGGACGATGCCCGGTGGATGACCCGCGAACAGGTGATGCATGCCTATGCCGGCCTTGACCCTGCGGTGAAACCCGCCCGTGCTGGGTCAATTGCGCATTACCTGCTGCGAAACTGGCTTGCGGATCATCCCGATTAATCGCAGATTGAGGCATAGGTTTCAGCCGCCCAATGAGACAGGTCGGTCGACGGAAAATCAGTAGCAGATGAGGCAGTAATGAAGTTCACAACCCGCGAAGATATTGCCGCAGACATTGAGTATGTGTTTGCCTCTGTGTCCGATTTCGACGGGTTGGAACGCGCGGCTCTGCGCCGCGGGGCAGAAGTGGTGCGCACCGACAACTTGTCGGCACCAGGCAAAGGCATGAGCTGGAAAGCAACCTTTCCGTTTCGCAACCGTGAACGCGACGCAGATATGCAGCTGGTGCATTACGATGCGCCCAACGCCCTGACCCTGTTTTCAAAAGTCTCCGGGATTGAGGCCGAGGTACGGGTGGATCTTGTGGCGCTGTCGCCCCGTCGGACCCGGTTGAACCTCGATGTGGAACTGAAACCCAAATCCATTCCGGCGCGACTGATGCTGCAATCCGTCAAGCTGGCACGGGCCAAGTTGGTCAAGAAATTCCGGCGCCGGGTGGCAGATTACGCACAAAACATCGAAGATCGCTCCCGCGCGCGCGCCTGACCTCACCCTCAGACGTCAGTCTGAACACCCCGACGTTACGGCAAGTTCGCTAGGCATTGGATCATTCCAACACGCCTAGCGCCACAAAACCTGTGCTACAAATCGCGGCTGGGATCGCGCGGGTAGACCCCAAAATATCCACCGTTTCAGTGAAATGATCCAACTCATCCAGCGCCAGACGCACATTGGGGTCGTCCGGGTGGCCGTCAATATCGGCATAAAAGCGCGTGGCGGTAAAAGATCCATCCACCATGTAGCTTTCCAGCTTGGTCATGTTCACGCCATTGGTGGCAAAGCCGCCCATCGCCTTATAAAGCGCCGCCGGAATATTGCGCACCTGAAAAACGAAGGTGGTGATCATGCCTTGCTCGCCGCGCCGCGTGTGATTGGGGTCGCGCCCCATAATCACAAACCGGGTGGTATTATGGCCGTGGTCCTCGACATCTTCGGCCAAAATATCGAGCCCATAAATCTCGCCCGCCAGCGACGAGGCCAAAACCCCCTCGCCCGCAACTTTGGTCTTGGCCAGCTTGGCTGCAGCCCCGGCGCTGTCTGCCGCAGCAATGCCCTTGATCCCATGCAATGTCAGGAAATTCGCCGACTGCGGCAACAACACCAGATGGGCACGCACCATATTGATGCCGTCAATCTTGGCTCCAGGCAGGCCCAACAGGCTGATCCGGACGCGCACAAATGCCTCATCCAACACATGCAACCCGCTTTCCGGCAGCAGCCGGTGAATGTCAGCGACCCGCCCATAAGTCGAGTTTTCAATTGGCAGCATCGCCTGATCTGCCGCGCCAGAACGCACCGCTGCAATCACATCTTCAAAGGTTTCGCAGGGCATCGCTTCCATGTCCGGGCGCGCCTTGATACAGGCCTCATGTGAATAGGCTCCGGGTTCCCCCTGAAATGCAATTCGACCGGTCATCTGCTCGTTTACTCCTGCACATTTGCCACATAGTCCCTGTGAAATAGCGTCATATCGCTTGAAATGACACAAGGGAAGCGGCTAGAAGGCTTTTAACTTTGGATGAAACGAGACGCGACATGTTCGACACTATGACACTGACGAAAGCCGGTGGCGCCCTCTGCGGTGCCCTGCTTGTTTTCCTTCTGGGCAGCTGGGTGGCAGATATTCTGTTCACCGAAGGCAAAAGCCACTCGGATTTGGAACACGCCCAGACTGCTTATCTTCTTGCCCCGGAAGAAGATTTTGCCGAGGAAGAAGCTGAAGAGGTCGAGGTTGTTCCTTTCCCCGAGCTGGTCGCAGCCGCTGACGTGAGCAAAGGCGAAAAAGCTTGGAAGAAATGCAAAGCCTGCCACAAGCTGGAAGAAGGCGCAAATGGCACCGGGCCCAGCCTTTATGGCGTCGTTGGCCGTCAGATCGCATCGGAAGCCGGGTTCAAATACTCGACCGCAATGACCGATCTTGCTGACAAATCCTGGACCATTGAAGAGCTGAACGCCTGGATCGAGAACCCGAAAGAGTTCGCCCCCGGCAACAAAATGACCTACAAGGGCATGAAGAAAGAAGGCGATCGCGCCGCATTGATCGCGTATCTTCAGACCATCGGCAGCTAAGCGCCTGACAAATATCGGGGAAAGGCCATCAGCTGCGCGCTGGTGGCCTTTTTTGTGGCCAATTGACCACGCACGGGTTTTCCGCGCAAAAACCGCCCAGCACGGGGAATTAACGCTCTGTTCACCAAGTTGCGCCTTGAATGTTATCCGGGGGCAGTTTTAGCTTGGATTTGAAATATTTCATCCGGCAGAAGCGGAGAAGACCATATGCAGCACTTCCATTTTCAGGCGCGCCGTGCACCGGCGCAACCCGCGCAGGCGCGCGCGCAAAGCGCCCCAAACGGACGCCTGAACTGGCAAATAGCCGCAACCGGGTTGATCGCGGCGGCAACGCTTGCGCTTTCCTGCGCCACTGCCCGCGCTGACACCAACGTCTCATATGGGTTTTCCAATTTTGGCGCGCTTAAGTATGGCGAAAACTTCGCCCACTTGGACTATGTGAACCCCGACGCCCCGAAAGGTGGCGAAATTTCCCTGTCCGGCCTTGGCAACTTTGACAGTTTCAACCCATTTGCACGCAAAGGCACCGCCGCTTCTTCGGCCGCCATCGGGGCTGAAGGGTTGATGAGCACCACCGCCGATGACGCTTATGGTCTTTATTGCCTGCTCTGCACCACGCTGGAATACCCTGACGACCTGGCATGGGCGACCTTCAAACTGCGCGACGATGTGACCTTTGCAGACGGCACCCCGATGCGCGCCGAGGATGTGGCCTTCAGCTTCAACCTGTTCCTTGAGCAGGGCATTGTCGAATACCGCACCGTATTCTCAACCTTCATCGACAAAGTCGAGGTGATCGACCCGCTGACCGTCAAATTCACCTTCTCGGAAAACGCCCCCGTACGCGAGCGGATCAGCTTTGCTGCCACCACCCCGGTGTTTTCCAAAGCCTGGTTTGAAGCAACCGGCGCCCGGCTGGATGACCGCACCGACACGCCGTTCATGTCCACCGGGGCCTATGTGCTTGATACTTTCGAATACAACCGATTTGTGAGCTACAAGCGCAACCCGAACTATTGGGGCAAAGATCATCCACTGAATATCGGCACGCAGAATTTCGACAAAATCCGCTACGCCTATTTCGGAGACGCCACCGCAGCACTTGAGGGGTTTAAAGCAGGCGAATACACCTACCGCGTTGAAAACTCGTCCAAAGACTGGGCGCTGAGCTATGATTTCCCCGCTCTGTCGCGAGGTGATGTGGTGAAAGAAGAGGTGACCGATGGCACTGTCGGCACCGCACAAAGCTTCATTTTCAACCTGGATCGCACCAATTGGCAGGACAAGCGGGTGCGCGCGGCTATTGAGATGATGTTAAATTTCGAATGGTCCAATGAAAAACTATTCTACGGGCTTTACGAACGGGTGAACAGTTTTTGGCCCGGGTCTGATCTCGCTGCCACGGGTACACCCAGCGCTGAGGAGCAGGTTATCTTGCAGCCCTTAGTGGATCAGGGTCTGCTTGAGAGTACAGTTTTGAGTGACGCGGTGCCGATCCCGAGTGTAAACCGCACCAATGACAGCCAGCCCGCGCGCAAAGTGCTGCGGGCCGCATCTAAATTGCTGACCGAAGCCGGATGGGAAGTGGGCAATGACGGGGTGCGCCGTAAGGACGGCAAGGAACTGACCCTGACATTCCTGACATTCGGCCCACTTTATGACCGGATCATCAACCCCTACATCGAAAACCTTGACCGACTGGGCATCAAAGCGGTGCTTGATCGGGTGGACAGCTCGCAATACATCGAACGCCGCCGCGAGGGGAAGTTCGACATGACCACCCATTCGTTCTCGATGGGGTTCGAACCGGGCGCATCGCTGGCGCAATGGTTTTCCTCCACCACTGCCGACAACAGTTCACGCAACCTGATGCGACTGCGCGAACCCGCGGTGGATGCGCTGCTGCCGGTGGTGACCGAAGCCAAATCCCTTGAGGAATTGCGCACCGCCGTTCATGCGCTGGACCGGGTCTTGCGCCATCAGGGCTTTGTTGTGCCACAATGGTACAAAAACAAGCACACGGTCGCCTATTACAACATGTATGAGCATCCGGAGAATATGCCCCCCTTTGCCCTTGGGCATCTGGACTTCTGGTGGATTGACGCCGAGAAAGAGGCCAAGCTGAAGGCCGATGGCGCCTTGCGGTAAATCGAGCTGAGAAACAACAAAACAGGACCGTTTGATGGGTGCTTATATCCTGCGCAGCTGCTTTTGATCATCCCGACCCTGTTTGGGATCATGGTGATCAACTTTGCCCTGACCCAATTTGTGCCCGGCGGGCCGATTGACCAGATCATTGCCCAGTTGGAAGGCGACGGGAATGTGCTGGAAAGCATCACCGGTGGCGCGTCCGAAGTGGGCGGGGGCAGCGAAGAAGGGTATCTTGGCGGGCGCGGTCTGCCGCCCGAATTCATTGCCGAACTGGAAAAGGAATTTGGCTTTGACAAGCCACCGGTTGAACGGTTTTTCCTGATGATGTGGAACTATGTCCGGCTGGATTTCGGCGAGAGTTACTTTCGGTCGATCGGTGTGTTTGAACTGGTGGCGGAAAAGCTGCCCGTATCGATCACCCTCGGGCTCTGGTCCACACTGATTGCCTATATCATCTCGATCCCGCTGGGCATCAAAAAGGCGGTGCAGGATGGGTCACGGTTCGACACCTGGACCTCTGGCATGATCATTGTCGCCTATGCAATCCCCGGCTTCCTGTTTGCCATCCTGCTGCTGGTGGTGTTTGCGGGCGGGTCTTACCTGCAATGGTTCCCGCTGCGGGGGCTGACCTCGGACAACTTTGCCGAACTCAGTCTGGGCGGCAAGATCCTGGATTATTTCTGGCACATCACCCTGCCGGTGCTGGCCACAACCATCGCCAGCTTTGCCACACTTACCCTGCTGACCAAAAACAGCTTCCTGGATGAGATTAAAAAGCAATATGTGGTCACCGCACGCGCCAAGGGTTTGGCGGAAAACCAGGTGCTTTACGGCCATGTGTTTCGCAATGCGATGCTGATTGTGATCGCTGGGTTCCCGTCGGTCTTTCTTGGCGTATTCTTCGGCGGATCGGTGATCATTGAGACACTGTTCTCACTTGATGGCATCGGTCGGCTGGGCTTTGAAGCAGCATTGCAACGCGACTATCCGGTGATCTTCGGCACGCTGTTTGTCTTTGGCCTGATCGGGCTGGTGGTCGGGATCCTTTCCGACCTGATGTATGTCTTTGTCGATCCGCGCATCGACTTTGAAGCGCGGGAGGGCTGAACATGGCGCACGCCAAATCCAGGCTGTCCCCCCTGAACCAACGCCGCTGGCGCAACTTTCGCCGCAACGGGCGCGCCTTTTGGTCGCTGATCCTGTTTTGCGTGCTGTTTGGCCTGTCGCTGTTCGCCGAGGTGCTGGCCAATGACAAACCGATCTTGGTGAGTTATCGCGGTGAATGGTACGCACCGATTGTGAAATTCTACCCGGAAACCACCTTCGGCGGCGACTTCAGAACCGAAGCCCCTTACGGCGATATCGAAGTGCAATGTCTGATCAAAACCGGCGGGCTTGAAGCCTGCTGGGATAACCCGGAAGACGTGATCGCCAAGGCCGCCTCTGGCAGCTTCGAAGGTGCTCCGGTTGCGGCGGGCTGGCTCCTCTGGCCCCCATCCCTTACACCTACACCACCATTGTCGACACCGGCGGCGCGGTGCCATCTGCCCCGACCAGCCAGAACTTGTTGGGCACCGATGACACGTCGCGCGATGTTTTAGCCCGAGTGATCTATGGCTTCCGCCTGTCGGTGTTCTTCACCGTGGTGGTCACCCTGCTCACCTCAGTGATCGGCATCGCGGCGGGCGCCATTCAGGGGTATTTCGGCGGCAAGACTGACCTGATTTTCCAGCGCGTTCTGGAAATCTGGGGCTCAACCCCATCCCTTTATGTGATCATCATCCTGTTTGCCATTCTGGGCCGCAGTTTCTGGCTTTTGGTTTTTGTCACCGTGCTGTTTGGCTGGCCCGCTCTGGTGGGCGTTGTCCGCGCGGAGTTTCTGCGCGCGCGCAACTTCGAATATGTCCGCGCCGCCCGTGCCCTTGGCGTGTCGGACCGGGTGATCATCTATCGCCATGTGCTGCCCAACGCGATGGTTGCCACGCTGACCCTGCTGCCGTTCATCATCACCGGCACAATTTCCACCCTCGCCACGCTGGACTTCCTCGGCTTCGGCCTGCCCTCTTCCTCACCCTCTCTGGGCGAACTGACCCGGCAGGCAAAAGCCAACCTTCAGGCGCCATGGCTTGCCTTTACCGCCTTTATGACCTTCTCAATCCTGCTGTCGCTGCTTGTCTTCATCTTCGAAGGGGTGCGCGACGCCTTTGACCCGCGAAAGACCTTCCAATGACGGATGCCCGCGTTCTGAAAGTTGACAACCTGCGCATTTCCTTCCGCCAGGATGGCAAGACCCACCCGGCCGTGCGCGGGGTGAGTTTCGAAGTCGGCCGTGGCGAGACGGTGGCTTTGGTGGGCGAAAGCGGCTCAGGAAAGTCCGTCACCGCACTTTCCTCCGTTGGGCTACTACCGGACAGCGCCCAGATCGAAGGCTCGGTCACCTATGAAGGGCGCGAGATGATCGGCGCGGCAATGTCCGACCTGCGCGATGTGCGCGGCAATGACATCAGCTTTATTTTTCAAGAGCCGATGACCTCGCTCAACCCGCTGCACACGATCGAAAAGCAACTGGCCGAAAGCCTTGCGCTGCATCAGGGGCTGGAAGGGGGCGCCGCACGGGCCCGCATTCTTGATCTGCTTGAAAAGGTGGGCATCCGCGATGCGGAAACCCGCCTGTCAAGCTACCCGCACCAGCTCTCGGGCGGGCAACGTCAGCGGGTGATGATCGCCATGGCGCTGGCCAACGGCCCTGACCTACTGGTCGCGGATGAACCCACCACAGCGCTGGATGTGACCATCCAGGCCCAGATCCTCGATCTATTGATGGAACTGAAAGAAAGCGAGGGGATGAGCCTCTTGTTCATCACCCATGACCTCGGCATCGTGCGCCGTATTGCCGACCGGGTCTGCGTGATGAAAGGCGGCGAGATTGTCGAAGCCGGCCCAACCGCTGAAATCTTCTCGAACCCGCAGAACGATTATACCAAAACACTGATCAGTGCCGAAGCCTCTGGCCGGCCCGATCCGGTGGACAGCAGCGCGCCGACCATCGCTGAAGCCAAGGACCTGCGGATCTGGTTCCCCATTCAACGCGGGCTGATGCGCCGCACAGTGGGACATGTAAAGGCGGTGAATGCCGCCAGCTTCTCCGTTCGAGCGGGAGAAACCGTTGGAATTGTTGGCGAAAGCGGATCTGGCAAGACCACGCTTGCGCTGGCAGTGATGCGGCTTATCAGCTCGGATGGGCCAGTGGTGTTCCTGGGCGAGGACATTAAGGGACGCAAATCACGCCAACTACAACCGCTGCGCCGCGATATGCAAATTGTGTTCCAGGACCCTTACGGATCCTTGTCGCCACGCATGACCTGCGAAGAAATCATTGCCGAAGGGCTGACCGTACATAGGTTAGAACCCGGCCAAGATCGCCGCAACATGGTTGCTGAAATCATGGAAGAGGTGGGGCTGGACCCTGAAGCAATGCATCGTTACCCGCATGAGTTCTCCGGCGGGCAGCGCCAACGCATCGCCATTGCCCGCGCCATGATCCTGCGCCCAAAACTGGTGGTGCTGGACGAACCAACCTCGGCCCTCGATATGACGGTGCAGGTGCAGATTGTCGACCTCCTGCGCGAATTGCAGAAAAAATACGGGCTGGCCTATCTATTCATCAGCCACGATTTGCGCGTGGTGCGCGCCCTCAGCCATCAGGTGATGGTGATGCGGGCAGGCGATATCGTGGAAAGCGGCTCGGCGGATCAGATCTTTGACGCCCCCGCCACCGACTACACCCGAGCGTTGATGGCCGCTGCCTTTGACATGAAAGCCTCAGAGGCCGTGTCGCAATGAATTAAGGGCGCCGAAGCCCGCGCCCTTTTTTCTTGCCCTAAATACCTCGGAGCGCGAGGCAGAGCCTCGCATCCGCCCTTTCGGCACAAACCGCCAGAAAGAAGGTCAGCTCGGACCAAGCACCTTGCAATCCGTATTGCGGGCTTTCAGTCGGCGGCAGGCCAGATTGGCCTGATCTTTGCTCATACCGACGAAATTCGCATACCACCCTTCGGGCGGTTCACCACTTTGCGCAGTGCATCTTCCAGCGTGTCGATCTCTTTCAGTGCGGTTTTCAACAGCAACCTTTCCGCCTGGTAACGGGACGCAAGGATGCCGACATTAATGCCCCAATGGCGTCCCCCTGAAGTGGAAATCCGCGTGACCACCTCTTGTGGCGCGGGCGTCACATTGCGTTTTTCACGCGCTGCCAACACAATTCCCGCTGGCCGCAATTGCGGCGCTTTTGCCGAAACCGGCGCCATAGCGCTGCCAACAAATGGTTGCGGCTTGGGGGCCCCCTTGGGCGGGAGCGGCACAGTGGAGGCCACGGTCTTCTCGCGCGCCACCTCTTCTACTGCCTGGGCAATGCCTTCGCTCAGGGCGGCCAATTGGGTTGAGGTCACCGGCTTTGGCGCAAGGGCAGCCGGCCGCAGCCTGGGCCGCTGGCTTTTCTTCACCGCAGTCACCAGACGGATCGTTTTGCCCGCGCCCTCCGGCTTGGCAGTTGACGGATAGCTGGGGCGCGCGGGTTTACGCACCGCAACGCGCGAAGGCGCACGGCGGAATCCGAGGTTCATAAGCTCTGCCACTTTCGCATTGCGTGACGCGGTCGAACGGCCGCCAAAAACGGTGGTAATGATCCGCTCACTACCACGTTCTGCCGAGGCCACAAGGTTGAACCCAGCCGCGCGGGTGTAGCCTGTCTTGATCCCATCCGCACCGCGATAGCTGTTCAGAAACCGCGTATTGGTATTGTTCACCCGCCGCATCCCTGCATCCGCAGTACGGCGCGAAAACAGGTTGTAATAATCCGGGTAATCAAAAAACACGTGGCGCCCCAACGTTGTCATGTCGCGAGCAGTAGACAAATGGCCACTTTCGGTCAGCCCATTCGCATTCTTGAAATGGGTTCGCGTCATGCCCATCGCCTTCGCGGTCCGGTTCATCCGGCGGGCAAATGCGGCCTCGGATCCTGAGACGTGCCAAGCCGATGGCTGTTGCCGCATCATTAGCGGATTTAATCGCAGCAGCACGGATCAAGTATCGAAACTTGATCTTCTGTCCCGCCCGCAACCCCAGCTTCGACGGCGGTTCAGCCGCAGCTTTGCGAGTGATTTTGACCACCGTATCAAGCGAGATTTCCCCGCGCGAGATGGCCTCAAACGCAATATAAAGCGTCATCATTTTGGTGAGGGATGCAGGGTGCAACCGCGTGTCCGCATTGCGCGAGTGCAGCACTTTGCCCGAACGCGCATCAACCACCATCGCCGCATAAGGGGCGGCGGCTGCCTGCGTTGCAACAAGCACCGAAAATACGCAAAATACTGCGAGAAATAGCCAAAAACTGGCCCACTGCCCAAGACGTGTCTGCACGTCGCTTACCTTTTCTGCCTCAAATCAGACTTGCCCATTTATTGGATCTACGCCTGAGATCGGGTCTGTCGCCCGGTGTTTTATTTTTTTCAGCGTAACATGGGATTTGGCATCTGGGAAATGGTATCTGGCGAATGGGCCTGTGTGGGCAAAGGCCGTGACCTTCTGATCACGCCACAAGGACAAGTGTTCCCTTTAACCCCTACCACAATATCTGCGGGCATCCGCGCCAGATTCTGGCAATGGCCTCGAATGGTTAATCCTTTGATAACGCGGCTTTACCCCAAGACCCACTGCATACGCCTTCGCCGCACACGATCATCGGGGTTTTCTTCCCGCCAGCCGCGATGGGTGCGGGAATCACATCACAACGCCAGAAAACGCCGGGCTGCGGCACCAGTCCAACCGCCCATTGAGCGAAGGAACCGCCAGATCAACATCGCAGATTTTCCAGGGCGCCACAGGGCAAAGTTGCCCGGCGGCAAAGGAAAATTGCTCAATTTGGCCGCAGCGCCTTCCCCACATCGAAACCAATTGTTGTGACTTTTATGCGCAGTCTGTTAAGAGCCTCATGGTATCCGGCACTCCGAAATCTGGTGTTCCCGGCCCTTTTGTAACATTCACGCCGACCCTATATACTCGGCACCACAGCACTATGGCCAATGGCCCATCGCGGTTTGATTGATAACTTGACTGATCTACGGAGTACCCCCCGTGCGTTTTGACCCTATCCTCATGTCCTCCCCCACTCGCAACAGCGGGAGCGATGATGATGGCGATGCGGGGCTGGCCCTGGCCACAAAACCCAAAACAAAACGCCCCCCAATGTATAAGGTCATGATCCTGAACGATGATTTCACGCCGATGGAGTTTGTCGTGATGATTCTAGAGCGGTTCTTTGGCATGAACCATGCGCAGGCCTTTGAGCTGATGCTGACGGTGCATAAAAAGGGGCTTGCCGTGGCCGGTGTCTTCTCGTTTGAGATTGCCGAAACCAAGGTGGCGCAGGTGATGCAGATGGCGCGCGAACATCAGCACCCGCTGCAATGCACCATGGAAAAAGAATAATCCCATCAACTGTTTGAGCAGAGGCTGAACATGTTTCACACCCGTTTTGCACTCGCGATTGGCGACGGCTTGCTTACTTTACCCGATGCGGGGAAGATCGCCGTTTTTGGTCCATCCACCGAAGCGGACCTGTCTGACCTGCCCAAAGATCGCGTGGTGATCATCGCCCCCGATTTCCCAGTGCATGAGCTGTGGCGCACACGAGGTTGGGCAGTGGCCACCACCTTGACAGACGAGCGTTTTGCCGCCGCCATCATCATGGTGCCCCGTGCCAAAGCACTCGCCCAATCATGGGTCTGTGCAGCGGCAAAAGCCACTGACAACGGGTTGATTGTCATCGACGGACAAAAGACCGACGGCATCGACAGCCTGCTGAAATCACTTAAAAAGCGCGGCGATATTGGTGGCGTGGCTTCCAAAGCACATGGCAAGATCGCCTGGTTGACACACGCCGACGTGGCGGATTGGGCCCTATCCGACAAAACCTTGGAAAATGGGTTTATCACCCGCCCCGGTGTGTTTTCTGCCGATGGGATCGACAAAGGGTCTGCTGCTTTGGTTGCGGCGCTGCCGCAGACACTGAAAGGCCGGGTGGCAGACCTCGGCGCGGGATGGGGGTATCTTTCGCACCATATCCTTGCCCAAAAGGCGGTTGAGCATCTGGATCTGGTTGAGGCAAACGCCACAGCACTGGACTGTGCCCGGCTGAATCTGCCGGACTCGCGAGCGCATTTCCTGTGGGGCGATGCCACCAGCTATCTGGCCAAAGCGCCATATGATGCGGTGATTTCCAACCCCCCGTTCCATACCGGTCGCAAGGGTGATACGGATCTGGGCCGGGCGTTCATCCGCACAGCCGCCACCATCCTGAAAGGGGCCGGGCAGTTCATCATGGTGGCCAATCGCCACCTGCCTTACGAGGAAACGCTGGCGCAGTATTTCCGCGAGGTTGCGGAAATTGGCGGCACCTCTGGCTTCAAGGTTATCCGCGCCGCCAAGCCAAACTCGAAACCCGGGCGGACCCGCCGTTAAAAGGCAGCGGTTTGCCGGAGGTACGCATGGGTCTGCTGCGGCGGGACCTATCAAACTCACAATTGGGTCACGAAAAATCTGTTTGCCAGATGTGGTGCCAATCCCATTAAGATCGCTTAGGGTCAGGCGGGAATCAGGAGGATTACATGTCTTTTTCCATCGCAGGTAAAACCGCCATCATCACCGGGGCCGCCAACGGGATTGGCCTGGCCATCGCCCGTCATTTTGCTGATCACGGCGCAAATGTGATCTGTGCGGATATGGATGAGGAAGGGTTGCTCAAGCAATGGGGCAATAACCCCGAAGACGAAGACACCGCAACGTCGAACACACGTGTCTTTGCCGGCGACCTGCGCGAACGGCTGACCATCGCCAATCTGCTTTCGGCTACGATTGACGCCTTTGAGCGCGTGGATATCCTGATCAATGCATCGCGTCAGGTGATGACATCGGACCCGCTGGATGCCGACAACGCTGCGGTACAGACCCTTTTGGACCAGAACCTGTTGACCAGCCTGCGATTAAGCCAGCTTGTGGCAAAACGGATGATCCAGCAGGGGCTGGAGTTGAGCGAAGATGACCGCGATGAACCTCTGGGCGCCATCGTCAATCTTTCATCCATTGCCGCAACCCACACACAACCTGATTTGCTGGCTTTTTCCATTGCCTCAGCTGCGGTGGATCAGATGACACGTTCGCTTGCGGTATCACTTGCCTCCAGCCGGATTCGCGTCAACGCGGTCAGCTTTGGCTCGCTGATGAGCGCCAGCCTGCGCGACGCCATCAAAAGCGATAAAACCATTCGTGACGAGATTATCGAAGGCACCCCGCTGGGGCGGATTGCCAGCGCAAATGAAGTGGCTGAGCGGCACAATTCCTGTGCTCCGATGGCTCGAGCTTCATGACCGGACATATCCTGCAGGTCGACGGCGGACGCAGCTTGCTTGATGTGGTCAGCTCACCGGCGCATTAACCCCCTAATTCAACGGCAGGCCGCACGGGCTTTGCGCAGCTGTGCATGCTCGCGCTGAAGCGCCGCAAGTCGGGCACGCTCGCGTTTATATTCCGAGAAACTGGGCAGGCTGCTGGACAGTTTCGGGGACGGTGTACAAAGCGACACATAGGGAACTGGGCTTGTGCATAGCTTCAGGGGGTTGGCGATCCTCACCACCGTGCTTTTGGTGCGATAGCCCCGCGCCTGCTTCGCTTCCAGCGCGCTGATTTTGCGCTCTAACGTCTGAATGCGCCCCGGTGTTGCGGCGGCACAATCCACCGTCGCAATCGGCGCCGGGGAAGAGATCGGTGTCCTTTGGGGGCTGTGTTGACACCCCGCCAGCGTCACAACAACCACCAGCCCCGCTGCAATTTTCCATTCTACCATGCCAATCCCCTTAGCTGCGCGCCCCTTGCGCAGACGCAATGTCACACTAGGGAACTGCACCCTTGGCGCGTAAGGGGAAAACCTGCTAGCTGATCTCCGTAGTGACGTTGCGAATAGGAAAAAGACCCGACATGACGGATATGATGCAGGATCAAAAGGCGCAGGCCAGCGCGTGGTTTCACGAGTTGCGTAACCAGATTGTTGCCAGTTTCGAAGCCCTTGAAGACAGCCAGACATCTGGACCGTTTGCCGATACCCCCGCTGGGCGGTTTGAAGTGACTGAAACCAAGCGGCAGGGCGATGATGGGCAAGATGCCGGCGGCGGGCTGATGTCGGTGATGCGCGGAGGTCGCGTGTTTGAAAAGGTCGGTGTGAATATTTCCACGGTTTACGGCACTCTGGGCGAGGCGGCGCAGCAGTCGATGGCCGCACGCGGTGTGCCGGGCATCAAGGAGGATCCGCGGTTTTGGGCGTCTGGAATTTCGCTGGTGGCCCATATGCAAAACCCACATTGCCCCGCCGTTCACATGAACACCCGGATGTTCTGGACCCCCAATGCCTGGTGGTTTGGCGGCGGGTCCGATTTGAACCCCTGTATTGAATATGCCGAGGATACGGCGCATTTCCATGATGTGCAGAAACAGCACCTCGATCCGCATGGCATGGACCTCTATCCCGATCTGAAGGCCTGGGCAGATGAGTATTTCTATGTGCCACACCGGGGCCGCGCCCGTGGGGTGGGCGGCATTTTCATGGATGACCGCAACTCGGGCGACTGGGCGGCGGACTTTGCCTTGACCCAGGACATTGGCCGCGCCTTTCTGCCTGCCTTTGTTCCGGTGACCGAAAAGCGCCGCAACACCGAATGGTCAGACGCTGACAAGGACACCCAACTGGTACACCGCGGCCTCTATGCAGAATACAATCTGGTGTATGACCGTGGCACCAAATTTGGGCTGGCCACCGGCCATGACGCCAACGCCGTATTGATGAGCCTGCCGCCGATGGCAAAATGGGTCTGACCAGTGCAGATCGGTGACCTCATCCATGCGAATGACCGGATGCAAACCGGGTATTCCTATCGTATCGAGGCACCGATCGGTGATGATTTCGCCCCCGGGTTTGCACCATTCCCCCCCATCGAGATGCTCGCCATGGAGGTGTTTGAAGGCAAATATCTGGGGGACTGCCGTGATGAGTTCCCAGCTTCTTGGTTTGAAAAGGCGAAACTATCTGATCAACCGACTCCGTCCCTGAATTACTTCGGCGCGAAAAGCCGTCAGCCGCTGTCGACCTAGCAAGAGAAAGGCTGGATCTTAGGACCGGATCCACGGGGCTGGTTCCAATGGTATTGTCATTACTTTCTTGGCCGCCGCCTGCCCGACACGGATGCGTCACAGATCAAACGCTGGCGCGCCTTTGCACGCCATGCCGGCCAGATCCGCGCCAATTGTGATCCGGGCGACATCTTTTGCCGACCCCGTCAACGTCAGGCTTTGCTGCAATGGGCCTATGACCCGTTGATCTGACAGGCTGATCTGATCGTAGCCACTTACCCTGCGGCCAGACTTGATTTGCCACACATGACCGGGCAGATTGTTGGAAACGAAACGAAAGGCCCATCTGCTGTGACCAGCTTCAATCTCGACGATTTCCTGCCCTATCAGATTGCCGTGCTGTCTAGCCGGATCAGCGACGAGTTCGCGCGTCACTATCGAAAAGCCTACGGTATTTCTGTGTCAGAATGGCGGGTGGTGGCCCATCTGTCGCAATCCGACAGCGTCAGTGTGCGTGAGATTCACAAGCGGGTCGATATGGACAAACCCAAGGTCAGCCGGGCCGCGTCGCGGTTAGAGGTTTCGGGCTATGTGACCAAAACCGTAAACCCCGAAGATCGTCGGTTGGTTGAGCTGAG
>JQGR01000024.1_pt1 | contig 29946 bp, 29 predicted proteins | sample 210181 | NCBI WGS metagenome assembly JQGR01 (sample SAMN02928655, study PRJNA255238) | bioreactor metagenome | biome: continuous culture; feature: L-culture metagenome assembled contigs; material: continuous culture biomass; isolation source: continuous culture inoculated with microbial biomass... | reverse complement strand
AAGTGGGCGGGACTTTTGTGGCCAAAGTTCTGGCAGGTGGCGCAGAGGCCGAATTGCAGAAGATCCTGCGGATCAGGTTTGACAAGGTGCGGTATATGAAGCCGCCGTCAAGCCGATCGGACAGTTCCGAGAAATTTGTGGTTGCCACAGGGTTCCGCGGCTAAGGTTTCGGATGTGTTCTGGATTTTAGCATCAAGTTCGTCCTTTAGGATATCTGTAAATAAGTGAAAATACCGTTTGGAAGGTGGGCGTTTGCTCATTCACGTAGCATCGCTGCGCGCCTTGCCCACACGTCGATTGACACCAATTGTTCTGTCCTGATCCGTTTTGTTCAGGGCCACTCTGCGCGGTGCATCATCCGCCTCCTGCCGCGCCGCAGACCTCATGGACATGGGCGCGGCGCAAAGGGGAATGGATGGAAAAAGCAGCAGCTATGGGGCAAGTGTAAATCACCGCGCCGTGCGCTGCCATTCTCCGGTCCCGTTGGCGGATTTAATGGCTGATGTCCTGTGATGCCTGCTGGCCCTGCGACGTCTGGGGCGCAAAACGGGCGGTGCTGGCGTCAACCTGATAATACCCCTCAAGCTCGTCCAACCGTGTGGTAAGCTCAGACACACTATCAATCACAAACTGTGCGGTCTCATCAGACATCAAATAGCTGAAATTGAGCCGCACCCAGCCCGGTTTTTCCAGCTCATGCCCTTGTTCCAACTCGGAAAACAAGGTTTCCGAGGCCGTATGGTCGATCCCCAGAAGTGCATGCGCATAAGGTCCGGCGCAGGCGCAACCACCGCGCACCTGAATGCCGTAAACATCGCTCAGCATCCGGGTGAACAACTGGTGATGAAAGGCGCGCCCGTCGCTGCGCCGGACGAGAAAGGAAAAGATTGGCAGGCGATGCGGGTGATCGATGCCCAAAAGCAGCAGTTGCGGATTGTCACGCCATTGGGCGATGGCCATGCGGTTCAGCTCTTCCTCGCGCGCGGCAATCACCTCTTGCCCAATGGCCTCTTTGACCAAAAAGGCCAATGCCGCCCGGATGTCGCCCACCACATTGGGTGTGCCCGCTTCTTCGCGGGTGGCGAGATTGTTGGAATAGCTGTGTTTCCAAGGGGATACAAAGCTGACCGTGCCACCGCCAGGCCAACTGGGCGCGCGGCGGGTGACCGCGCCATCGCGGACAATCAACACGCCTGATGCCCCCGGACCACCGGGGAATTTATGGGGCGAGACCACCACGGCATCAATGGCGCAATCGGGTGCGGGGGTCATGTCGATCGGCAGGTAAGGCGCGCCGCCCGCGTAGTCCCAGACCGACAGCGCGCCATGCGCCTTCAGCAGCCGCGTGGCCGGGCGCGGATCGGTGATCACGCCGGTGACATTGGAGGCGGCAGAAAAACTGCCCAGTTTTACGTCGGTGTCCGCATGGTCCACCAGCGCCGCTTCAAGGGCTGCCAGATCCGGCCCGCCGTCTGGTGCTTCGGGGATTTCCACCACGGTCGCCGCAGATTCACGCCACGGCAGGATGTTGGAGTGATGTTCGTAAGGTCCAATGAAAACAACAGCTTTCGGTGCGTCATTCAGGCCAAATAGCGACACCAATCGGTTCAACCCCGCGGTGGCACCAGAGCCCGCAAAGATGACAGAGCAGTCTTTTGCTTGGGTGATCCGGGCAATTTCAGATCGCGCGGCGGCGCGCAGCCGGGTCATATAGGCCCCACAATAGGACGCTTCGGTGTGACTGTTGGCATAGTAAGGCAACACCTGATCGCGGATGTAATCCTCAACCAATGCCAGTGCACGGCCCGAGGCCACGTAATCGGCATAGGTCAATGGCACTTTGCCAAACAATCCGGGCACCTGCGCGCCTTCGCCAATCACCTGCGCGCGGATATGCGCAATGGGGGTGTTGCTTTGCAAGATTGATCTGAAGACCTCAAGTGTCATGCGCTGTTCCCTAACGTCAGTCCTATTTCCAATAATTTCATCATTGGTTTCGTGAGGAATTGAACGTAAAACTTGCAACTGTTGAAGTAATTCGATGAGATTGACCACATGAATGGTACTAAAGTAGATCAAAAAGATCATGAGATCTTGTCGATCCTGCAACGGGATGGGGCGATCTCTCAGCGTGAGCTGGCCGAACGGGTCGGGCTGTCACAAAACGCCTGCTGGCGCCGGCTGCAAAGCCTGAACGCGGTTGGGGTGATTGTGGGCAATACGGTGCGGCTGGATCGTGAGAAGCTGGGACTGAAGCTGGTGGTGTTTGTGCTGATGCGCACACGCCATCATTCCGCTGACTGGCTGAATGCGTTCCGGCGTGCGGTGCTGAATGTCCCGGAAGTGGTTGATTTCTTTCGTATTGGTGGCGACTATGACTATCTGGCAAAGGTCGTGACAGAGGATATTCAAAGCTATGATCAGGTGTATCAGCGGTTGATTTCCACGGTTGAGCTGGATGGGGTCACATCCTATTTCTCGATGGAAACCATCGCTGAACAGCGCCCTTACCATATCTGACGCGGCGCGGGTCGGTGATCGGTGATCAGGCGGATCAGCCTTGCCGGTAGCGCGTGACGAAATTGGCAAGGATCTGCGCTGGCACCACCACATTGGCAGTGTGGCACATATCAATCAGATCCTGCGCTTCTTCCGGTCGAAAATAACCGTGGTGCTTGTAAATGCCGATGCGGGTTTCAAACCCATGGGCGTCGGCCTCTGGGTGGAATTGCGTTGCATAAACATTTTCGCCAAAGCGCACCATCTGGAACGGGCATTCGGGGGCGCTGATCAGATGGGTGCAGCCGTCGGGCAGATATTGCATCGCTTCCTTGTGGCCGACAAATGCCTCAAAATCTTGTGGCAAACCTTTGAGAAGAGGGTCATTTTTGCCTTCGTCTGTCATGGAGCAAGGGGTTGCGCGCACCGGTTCCCCAAAGCGTTCCTTTGAGATGGCACCGGGTTCCAGGTGATGCCCAAGGATGCCAATTCCATAACAACAGCCCAGAAATGGCATATCGCGCGCAGTGATTTCAGGCATCAAGGACAGACATTCCGCCTCGATCTTTGCCTCAATCGGCTTCTTTTTCTCGGGCGCGTCGGACACGCAGCCAGGCCCGCCGCCGACAATCACCCCGGAATAGCGTCCAAGGTCGAGATCCTTAGGAAGATTGTCCTGATCCAGCCGAATGCGATGCACCTCGTCCGCGGTAAGGCCACCCTTGGTCAGAAACGCCTGAAATTCATCGTCCGAGGCATCTGTTTCAGGGCGCAATTGCAAGATCAGAAAAGGTTTCATCAGCTGCCTATTAGTCGGTTTGGGGGCAAGGTTTCGCGGAGACTGCCCGATCTGTCGCCCAAGGGCAATGGGCGGAATATGGCCACGGGGCAGGGATGCGGCGTTTTGAAACATGGTGTGCGGCAAGTTAATTATTAAACATATGAATTAGCGAATATGAGTCGGCGCCGCGCGAATCGCTGGCTCAGGAGAGGTAGCCATGAGAACATTCTTGATAAGAATGATCGTGGTCTCACTAGGGCTGATGTTTGCGCAGATCGCCCCTGCAGAGACCGGATCGAAAGGGGCGGTGGTCCCTGAAAACCATCTGCAATTCCCACCACATCCACCGCAGATCACAGCACGTTCGATGCGCTGAAAGGCCCGTTCAGCTCGGGTCCGGAGGTGACCAAAGCCTGCCTGTCCTGCCATACCGAGGCGGATGATCAGGTGATGCATTCGATCCATTTTAACTGGAATTACGACAGCGCATCAGGCCAGACGCTTGGCAAGTCCAAGGTGATCAACGCCTTTTGCGGCAATGTCGCGGGCAATGAGCCGCGCTGCACCTCCTGCCATGCAGGCTATGGTTGGGACGACATGTCGGTGGCGCCTGCCAAGGCTGATGTGGCACCGGATTGTCTGGTTTGCCATGACCGCTCGGGGCAATACACCAAAACCGCAACCGGGGCAGGGCATCCGCCCCTCGATCCGGTGAAGCCAGGCACCAAAACCATCACCGGTGCATTGGCCTGGGCGGTGGACCTGCCGAAATCAGCGCAATCGGTGGGCATGCCGGGGCGTGACAATTGCGGGAACTGCCATTTCTACGGTGGTGGTGGTGACAATGTGAAACACGGCGATCTGAGTTCGGTGCTCTACAACCCGGCGAAACATGTGGATGTGCATATGTCGCCGGAAGGAGAAAATTTCACCTGTTCTACCTGTCACGTCGAGGAAAAGCACAATTGGGCTGGGTCGCGTTATGACACGGCGGTGTTGGATCAGCCGGGGGATCCGGGGGCTATGCGCGCCACGGCCACCTGTGAAAGCTGCCATTCGGAAGCGCCACACCCCATGGATATCAAGGGGTTGAAACTGAATGATCACACCGACAAGCTGGCCTGTCAGACCTGCCACATCCCGGAATTTGCCCGTGGTGGCGTGGCCACCAAAACCTATTGGGATTGGTCCGCGGCCGGGCGCATGGGGCCGGATGGCAAGCCGATGCATGAGGACAATTGGGTGCAATCGGATGGCAAGAAACTGCATACCTACCTGTCCACAAAGGGTGTTTTCGATTACGGCGAAGATGTGGTGCCGCATTACGCCTGGTTTAATGGCCATGTGGAATATGCCACGGATGAGGTGATTGACCCCTCAACTGTCGTTGAAGTGAACCGTCTGAACGGTGCGCCGGGGGCGGGTGACAGTCGGATCTGGCCGTTTAAGCGGATGGAAGGGCGTCAGGCCTATGACACCGCGTCAAACAAGCTGACCTATTCGCAGGTCTGGGCCCCACAACAGACACGGCGTTCTGGACCAATTTCGACTGGGGCAAGGCGATCAAGGCGGGGATGAAAGCCGCCGGGCGTGAGTACTCGGGCGATTTCAAGTTCACCGACACATATATGTACTGGCCAATCACCCATATGGTCGCGCCTGCGGATCAGGCGCTGGACTGCGCCGCCTGCCACGCCGAAGACGGGCGTCTTGACGGGATTGCAGCTGTTTACATGCCGGGCACCAACCCGCGTGGGCCATTTGGCCTGATCGGCATGGCGATCCTTGCGCTGTCGGTACTGGGTGTTATTGGCCACGCGCTTCTGCGCCTGATTGGTCGCAAATCGAAAGGGGTTCCGTCATGAGCAAACGTATCGTCAAGGTTTACCCTCGGTTTGAACGGCTGTGGCATTGGACGCAAATGGCGTTGATCATTGTGCTGATGGTGACCGGTTTCGGGATGAACGGGCTGCACAGTCTGATCCCGTTTGGCCCGGCGGTGATGTTTCACACCATGGCGGCGCTGGCGCTGCTGGTGGTGTGGATTTTTGCCACGTTCTGGTTGTTCACAACCGGCACCTGGAAGCAGTTTGTGCCGCAGCTGGATGGTCTGGTGCACGTGATCCGCTTTTATGCCTACGGTGTCTTCAAAGGGGAGGCGCACCCTTATAAGAAGCTTTACTGGCGCAAGCATAACCCTTTGCAAATATTTGCTTATTTTGGGTTGAAGATGTTTGTGTTTCCGATGATATGGGGCACTGGGCTGATCTATCTAACCTATAATTTCTGGGCGGATGGGGACGCGACTTTCACCATTTACGTGGTGGCAAACCTGCATCTTCTGGCGGCTTATGTGGTCGCCGCATTTGTGGTGGTACATGTCTATATGTTGACCATCGGTCATGGTTTTCGCGAACATGTGCGGCCGATGATCAGCGGCTATGAAGAGGTGGATTTGACCCCTGAACAAGAGGCCTACCTGGAAGCCAATGAGCCGGACAGGTTGATGCCGCGTCAGGGGTGATCCACCCGGCCGCGCGCGTGGCCACTACATTGGGTTGCTGCATCTGGGCTGAGATGCAGCGAGCCGCCGTGAGCCCCTTTTGGATTTGCGGCCAGAAAACGCGGATGCAATTTAGTGTCCGCGTTTTTGCGTGCAAAAGGGTGCAAACACTAAAAAAGGCCCACCAGATGTGAGCCTTCTTGCGAATTCATTCTACAGCAAACGCCGGGGACGATGGTGCTGCCAAGTCACTCAGCCCAGAATCAGCGACCCCAGGTGCGCACAGTGCCGCAATCCATATGCACGAAGTTCGAACCGGAATATTTGCCGACGCCGCCGCCACGACAGGCCGCAGCCGCTTTGAACATCTGATGCACAGAGCGCGATTTCAGGCGCAGGTCAGCGGCCATGCCTTTCATGTGCAGCGAGTTTTTGGCAACCCCGCGCGATTTGCGGCGCAGCATTGCATTGGTCTGCGGCGAGCGGTAGCCCGACAGCATCATATAAGGTTCATGTACATCCATCAGCCGATGGGCAGCGGCCATGATATCAACGGTGCGCGTGTCCATTCTGATCGAACGATCAACCCGCCAGTCACGCATGAAGTGGTTGATTTCATTCAAGGATTCTTTGATGTACTTGCCTTCGACCCAATAGATCATATTGATCGTTTCGCCGGTACGACCAGAAAACATGGCGATGCGTCGTACATCGCCACCACCGCGCAGGAACCCTGCAGCATTGGCGTACATTGGGGCGGCGGTCACGGCGGAGGCTGCGAAAGCACCCAAAAGGCCGCGGCGCGTCAAAAGAGGAGAAGAGCTCTGCTCGTTCGAAAACTTGGTCGTCATTGGTTCAGCGTGTCCCATCGCTTGCCTGTCCTCAAATCCGCACCCTTCTGAAGAAGTGCTGAATCATCGTATCGTTGCTACCTTTTTCCCCTGAGGTGCGTCTGTTTTATGACATAAGTCGAATCGCAAACCAAGGGGAGTTTTGGTGCTTCTTAGGTTTTCAAGACTTATAGGCAAAATTTTGCTGAAAATGAAAAATAACTGGTTAACCGTGACCAAAAGGTGCCAATTCTGCGGGAATAAATTGGCATTGTTAAAATGCGAGCGGGTTTTCGGATTTGTGAGTGGACAGATTTAGCCGGATTTAAGACAATTCGCCGATCTTCGGACCATTGTAAACAACGGGATTGAAATGACAACAACTACGCTGCGACGGCTGGGTGCCTCTTGGGTACATGTGTTTATGGCTTGGGTTCTAGGCCTTGGTATTGTGTTTTTTGCTGGGGCAAACGGGGCGGTGGCACAATCAAGCCCCTCGGCGTTTGCGCAGGCGGTGGCCGAGGCGGCGGCACGTGATAAATCGGTGGCAGCCTTTTACAAGGCCAATGGCTATAAACCGATCTGGACCGGATCTGCGGGCAAAGACCGTTCGCGCCGCAAAGCGTTGTTGCAAGCGCTGTCGCGTGCGGGGGACCACGGCTTGCCGGTTGCCGCATATGACACGGATCTTCTCAAGACCAATTTGGGTCAGGTGAAAAGCGTGCGCGATCTTGGCAAGCTAGAAGTGCAGATGTCCAAGCTGTTTCTGGCGTATGCCCGCGATGTGCAATCTGGTGTTGTAACCCCGTCGAAAGTGGACAGTGGCATTGTGCGCAAGGTGGCGTTGCGTGATCGGGCCCAGCTGCTGGCGAGCTTTGCAAAATCCAGCCCGGCTGGTTTCCTGAAATCGCTGCCGCCGAAAGCGCCGGAATATATGCGTCTGATGAAAGAAAAGCTGCGCTTGGAAAAATTGCTGAGCAAAGGCGGCTGGGGGCCGAAGGTGCCGGGCAAATCGCTGAAACCGGGCCAGTCGGGCAAAGCGGCTGTCGCCCTGCGTGATCGTCTGCGCGCGATGGGCTATCTGCGCCGGTCGTCCACCCAGACCTACGACGCATCGATCCAAAAAGCGGTTCAGCTGTTTCAACAGGATCTGGGCATGACCCCGGATGGTGTTGCCGGTGCGGGCACCTTGAAGGAAATCAATGTTTCGATCGAAAAACGCCTTGCTGCGATCCTGGTTGCGATGGAGCGGGAACGCTGGATGAACATTGAACGTGGCAAGCGCCACATCTGGGTCAACCTGACTGATTTCACTGCAACCATTGTGGATGGCGGCAAAGTCACCTTCCGCACCCGTTCGGTGATTGGCAAAAACACCTCAGACCGTCGCAGCCCCGAGTTCTCGGATGTGATGGAGTTCATGGTGATCAACCCGACCTGGAATGTGCCACGCTCGATCGCCACCAAAGAATACCTGCCGATGCTGAAGAAAAACCGCAATGCGGTCAGCCATCTGAAACTGATCGACAGCCGTGGGCGCACGGTTAATCGCGGCTCGGTGGATTTCACCCAATATTCGGCAAAGACCTTCCCTTTTGCGATCAAACAGCCGCCCTCGGGGCGCAACGCACTTGGACTGGTGAAGTTCATGTTCCCGAACCGGCACAATATTTACCTGCATGACACACCCTCTAAAAGCCTGTTTTCACGCGAAGTGCGTGCGTTCAGCCATGGCTGCATCCGTCTGAGCGATCCGTTTGATTTTGCCTATGCGTTGCTGGCCAAGCAGACGTCAGATCCGAAAGGCACCTTCCATAAGGCGCTGAACACCGGCAATGAAACCCGTGTCGACCTGAAAGAGCCGGTGCCGGTGCATCTGGTGTATCGCACCGCCTATATCCCCGCCAAAGGCCGCGCCAACTATCGTCGCGATATTTATGGTCGGGATGCAAAGGTTTGGGGCGCGTTGCGCAAAGCCGGGGTGGCGCTTCGCGCCGTTGGCAGTTAAATCTTTCGCTAAGAGATGCCAGTCCAGAAGGGGCGCCGGGGTAACCTCGCGCCCCTTTTGCTATTTCGCGGACCGCACATCCGGTCGCACTGCGGGCAACCCATAAGGCCCAATGCCGATCAGGCATGAATGAGGAGAGAGAGATGAAATTCACACTTGCCGATATTGCCAAGGCGCTTGGGGCCGAGGCACAGGGCCGGACGGATATTGAACTCAATGGCGTGACTGAACCGTCGGACGCAGGCCCCGATCAACTGGCACTGGCAATGGACCCGAAATATGCCGAGGGCTTTGCCCAGGGGCAGGCGCGGGTGGCGCTGCTGTGGGAAGGGGCCGACTGGCAGGCGTTGGGGCTGGAAGGTGCAGTCTGCCTGAAACGTGGTAAAGCCGCAATGCCGCTTCTGACCCGTGCGCTTGACCCCGGTCTGGGCGTGGCCCCGGGAATTCACCCCAGCGCGGTGGTGGATGAGAGCGCCGAGATCGCAGAGGGCGCTGCCATCGGGCCGCTTGCGGTGATTGGCGCCGGGGTGAAGATCGGCAAGAACGCCACCATCGGCGCGCATGTTTCCATCGGCTATCGCACCCAGATCGGCGAAGGGGTGGTGCTGCACCCGGGCGCGCGCATTGCTCATCTTTGCCAGATCGGCGACCGCTTTACCCTGCAATCCAATGCTGTGGTCGGCGGCGATGGCTTTTCTTTTGTGACGCTCGACAAGGAAAGTGCAGTGGAAAAGATGCGCGGCGATATGGCCGAAGGTGAAGAGGCCGCCAGCGTGCAAGGCAGCGCGCATTGGGCGCGGGTGCATTCGCTGGGAGGAGTCGAAATTGGGGATGACGTGGAAGTTGGCGCCGCTTCGACCATTGACCGAGGCACCATCCGGGCCACACGCATCGGCTCTGGCACCAAAATCGATTGTCAGGTGCAGGTGGGCCATAACGCCCTTGTCGGCGAACATGTGATGATGTGCGGCAATGTCGGGGTGTCAGGATCTGCCAAAATTGGCAACCGTGTGGTGCTGGGTGGCAAGGTTGGCGTGTCGGACAATATCTTCATCGGTGATGATGTGATTGCCGGCGGCGGCACCAATATCTACACCAATGTGCCCGCCGGGCGCGCCGTGCTGGGCAGCCCCGCCGTGAAAATCGAAACCGAAATGGCAATTCGCCGCGAGCTGCGCCGCCTGCCGCGTCTGGCCCAAACTCTGCGCGACCTTCAAAAAACTGTTGCAAAGCTGACCGATAAGGCTGAGAAACCGGGCCTTCCTGCGCCCTGTGCCCTTGAGGTGCAGGTGCGGTTGACCTAGGTTTTGGCCCAGAAACAGCCCGGATCCGCACCTTCGATGGCCGGACCCAACCAAAGAACAGGACACACCATGTCTGACACAAAGGATCGCGTGATTGCCATTATTGCCGAACAGGCCATTTTGGAACCAGGCGACGTGCGCCTTGATCAATCGCTGGAAGAGCTGGGGATTGACAGCCTTGGCTTGGTGGAAAGTATTTTCGCCATTGAAGAAGCCTTTGATATTTCAGTGCCTTTCAACGCCAATGACCCCAGCGACAGCGCCTTTGATATCTCGTCCGTGGCCGCAGTTGTTGCCGCAGTTGAGGGCTTGATCAAAGCCCAGGCCAGCTAAGCAGATGCGGCGCGTTGTGATCACTGGTCAGGGCACGATTAATGCCCTTGGCCGCAATGTGGCCGAGACGTTTGAGGCGATGCGCGAAGGGCGATCGGGCATCTCAGACCTTGAGTTTCAGGATGTGGAGCGTCTGTCGATCCGCATCGGCGGGCAGATTAAAGGCTACGACCCCGAGGCGCATTTCAATCGCCAGAAAATCTCACTTTACGACCGGTTCACCCAGTTCACCCTGCTGGCCGCCAAAGAAGCGCTGGAACAATCCGGGCTGGTGTTTTCCGGCGAGCTCGCCACCCGATCTGGTGTGGTTCTGGGCACGTCTGGCGGCGGGATGAACACGCTCGATGAAAACTACCGATCGGTCTATGAGGATGGCAAAAACCGGGTGCATCCCTTTGTGGTGCCAAAGTTGATGAACAATGCTGCCGCCTCTCATGTGTCGATGGAATGGAACCTGAAAGGGCCAAGCTTCACCGTCGCCACCGCCTGCGCCAGTTCCAATCACGCAATGGGACAGGCGATGCAGATGATCCGTGCGGGCATGGCGGACGTGATGGTCACAGGTGGATCGGAAGCGATGCTGTGTTTTGGTGGCATCAAGGCCTGGGAAGGGCTGCGTGTGATGTCCAAAGACGCCTGCCGCCCATTTTCAGCCAATCGCAACGGGATGGTGCAGGGGGAAGGGGCAGCGGTGTTTGTGTTTGAAGACTATGAACACGCCAGGGCGCGCGGGGCCGAGATCCTGGCCGAGGTGGCGGGTTTTGCCATGTCCTCCGATGCAGCCGACATCGTGATGCCCTCGCGTCAGGGCGCTGCACGTGCGATCAAAGGCGCGCTGATTGATGCGCAGATGAACGCCGAGGATGTCTGTTACATCAACGCCCATGGCACTGGCACCGCTGCCAATGACAAGACCGAATGCGCGGCAGTGGCGGATGCCTTTGGCCACCACGCGGATGACCTGATGATTTCCTCCACCAAATCCATGCATGGCCACTTGATTGGCGGTACCGGCGCGGTAGAGCTGCTTGCCTGTATGATGGCGCTGCGCGATGGGGTGATTGCGCCCACCATCAATTATCAGGACCCAGACCCGGAATGCGCGCTGGATGTGGTGCCGAATGAGGCACGGATGGCGAAGGCCGAGGCAGTCCTGTCCAATGCCTTTGCCTTTGGCGGGTTGAATGCGGTATTGGCGCTGCGTAAGGCGGGCTAGCATTCACCACGGGTCATAAGTTTTTAATCTAAAACGAAAAACGCCGCCTCAATGGGCGGCGTTTTGTCTTTATCTTGCAATGGATTGGGCAGGATTACTGCGCCGAAACCGGTGTTTGCAACGTATCAAAAGCTGCGGTGAATCCGGTCAATGACATATCAAGATTGACCTTCTGATTGGGGGCGGCAGCGGGGACGATGGTCACCGTGGCCTTTGCGCCCTTCTTGAAGGCAGCGATTTCTTTTGCGGTGAAGCCGATATTGGCCACACAGCCCGGCTGCGCGCAAAAGCGGAATGGGTAACGGCGGGTCTGACCACCATCGACGGAGACCGTCAGCTGTTGGGTCAGCAGGGTTTCCAACGGCACCACAATCGTGGCCCCCGCAACGGCCTGACCACCTGTGGGCAGCTTGCCCAGGGACACTTCCGCCACCGAGTTGCCGCTGCCATCTTTCAGCAGCTGGTACATCTGGCAGGGATCGTCACCCTCGGGATTGTTCAGACATTTCAGTTCCCATTCGCCGTGTGCGGCAGAGATATAAGGCTGGCCCGGGGTCAGCTCGCCGTCGGTCACTTCGGTGCCCATATCCGGGCCGTTTTGTGTTGTTTCAGTCGATGCCTCCGTGGCTGCGGCTTCGGGGCTGCAGCATCAGGGGCTGCGGCTTCGGAGGCAGTGGTTTCTGCAGGTGCCTCAGCGGCGGGTTCCGTGCTGTCTTGTGCCAGCGCAGGCGTGCCAAATGCGATAATTGCGGCAATGGCCAGCGGAGACAGTCGCGGTTTAATCAGCGTAACCTTCATCATATTCCGTCTTTTCCAACGTCTTTTGTTGCAGTCATGATCGGCTTACCATGTGCGGAAATGACTGTCAGGTGGAAAAGCAGGGCAGAGGGGGAATTTCGCTGATCGAGATTAAAACTCCCGGGTGCAGGAAGAATTTACCCCCGCGAGTAACCTACGGTTTAGAAAGAAGAAAAGGACCCGGCTTTCGCGGATCCTTTTCTAATTCTCTCCCTGCCGGACTGACCGGCTTATTGTTTTTGGACGGTATGTCAGAAGGTCGCAGGGGTCAAGGATTGATTTGATCTAGATCAGTAAAAATGACGGAACTGTTTGGGGGTTTCCCCTAAAAAAAGCCGCGCCTAAGAGGCGCGGCAGTCTGACAGGGAGGAAGTATTCCCATGTAACGCCCGCTTGGGGTCGCTCGGGAATGAATTCACTCTGGCATGAAAGGGTTAATTTTGTATTGTCAGGGAGAACGTTATTGGAACACCCGATAGGGGCGCACAACAAAGACCGCCCGGATCGGCCGGATATACAGGCAAATCAGATGAGTGATACGATTTTCATTGGCGGTGGCGGCGAAGATTATGCACAGCCACAACAGCTTTTGATGAAATACGCCAACCGACATGGGCTGGTGGCCGGCGCCACCGGCACCGGTAAAACCGTCACGCTGCAGATCATGGCCGAAAACTTTGCCGCTCAGGGCGTTCCGGTGTTTCTGTCTGATGTGAAGGGGGATCTTTCCGGGCTGGCGGTGGCCGGGTCGGAAACCTTTAAATTGCATGAGGCCTTCACCTCCCGCGCCAAGAAAATCGGCTTTGATGACTACCGATATGAGGCATTTCCGGTCACCTTCTGGGATCTTTACGGCGAACAGGGCCACCCGATCCGCACCACGGTCACTGAAATGGGGCCGCTGCTGCTGGCGCAGCTTTTGGAACTGACCGAGGCGCAGGAAGGGGTGCTTAACATTGCCTTCCGCGTGTCGGACGAACAGGGGCTGCCGCTGCTGGATCTCAAGGATCTGCAAGCGCTTTTGGTCTGGGTCGGGCAAAACGCCAAGGACCTCAGCCTGCGGTATGGCAATGTGTCCACCGCGTCGGTTGGCGCCATTCAACGGGCGCTTCTGGTGCTGGAAAATCAAGGCGGTCACCGGCTGTTTGGCGAACCCGCGCTAGAGCTTATGGACATGATGCGCACCGACACCGACGGGCGTGGGCGCATTTCGATCCTCGCCGCTGACAAGCTGATGGGTTCGCCCAAGCTGTACGCCACCTTCCTGCTCTGGCTGTTGTCGGAATTGTTTGAAGAACTGCCTGAGGTGGGCGACCCGGACAAACCGAAATTGGTGTTTTTCTTCGACGAGGCGCATCTGCTGTTTGATGATGCCCCCAAAGCGCTGGTCGACAAGGTGGAACAGGTGGCGCGGTTGATCCGTTCCAAGGGGGTGGGCGTTTATTTCTGCACTCAAAACCCGGCGGATGTGCCAGAAGACATTCTGGGTCAGCTGGGCAATCGGGTGCAGCATGCCCTGCGCGCCTTCACCGCTAAAGACCGTAAGGAATTGCGTCAGGCGGCGGAAACTTATCGCGACAACCCTCGGTTTTCCACCGAAGATGCGATCCGCGAAGTTGGTGTGGGCGAGGCAGTGACCTCGTTCCTTGAGGCCAAAGGCGCGCCGGGCGTGGTCGAACGCACGCTGATCCGCCCGCCCGGTTCGCAGCTTGGCCCGGTGGATGACGCCACCCGCACAGCGTTGATCAATGCCTCGCCGATTGCCGGGAAATATGAGGCGGTGAAAGACCGCGAAAGCGCGTTTGAGCTGTTGCGCGCGCGCGCGGAGAAGGCTGCTAAAGAAGGGGAAGCGGCCGAGCGTGCGGAAGAGGAAGCCGAGAGCGTGGCTGAACGCGAATACCGCGCCGGGCGGCGTTACTCCGGCACAAGGGTAGGGCGCTCGACCGCGCGCAAACCCCGGCGCAAATCCGAACAGGGCTTTGGGGCAGCGGTGGCCAGTGTGGTGATCAAAGAGCTGAAAGGCACCACCGGGCGGCGCATCGTGCGCGGCATTCTGGGATCGTTTTTCAAAGGGCGGTAGCGTGTTTTCATATATTCGGGCCGTGGATGTGCCACAGGATGCCTTGCTTCAATCTTATGCGCGGCGCGAAGAGTGTTATGCGGATTGTTTTAGAACAGAGGTGAACGGAACCGTTGACCTGCCTGCGTTTCTAACGGCGTTCTACAAAACCCCTTTGTTTCGTTTTGAACGGCGGATCTTAGGCTGGTGTGTTGGGAAACCGTCAAGTGATGCTGAGGTGGATGCGCTGGCCGCCGGTCATTTAGATGCCTTCGCGGTCTGGACGGTTGAAGGGCAGGCGCCCAACCAGATTTTGCTGTGTGATATGGTCGGGCGCACCCGCTCTTGGTTGATGGTCAGACATCAGGCGCAACAAACAGTGCTCTTCTTTGGCTCTGCTGTGGTGCCGGCAAAACCTGATGATCAGGACATCGGTGCGGGGTTCAAACTTTTTGAGGGGCTCCATCGGTTTTATGCCCGTGCGTTGCTTGCGTCGGGTCGTAAATCCTTGATCAAAGCAAGGCCGGATTAGCGAGATTTCAACGCCGGTCCAATCGGCACGACGCGGGCAATTGTTTTGGGCGTTTTTGGCGTGTTATCGTGACGGGCAACACGCCGCGCTGCTTTGTGATGCGGGGGTAACGGTGCAATCACTCGGCAAGAGGGCGGATTTTCAGCTCGGCAATTCGATTGCCTTCCCGTTTCAACACCTCAAAACGGAATCCATGAAAGCTGAACACCTGGCCCTCGCTGGGGATCATCTGGGCCTCGTGAATGACCAGACCAGCGATGGTGTTGGCCTCGTCATCAGGTAATTGCCAGTCGCTGGCGCGGTTCAGGTCGCGGATGGTCATGGCACCGTCGATCAGGAAATGCCCGTCCGACGTGCGGGTGATTTCATCTTCATCGGTGGTGTCAAATTCATCGGTGATCTCACCAACAATCTCTTCCAGAATGTCTTCAAGTGTGATCAAGCCCTCGAGCGACCCATATTCATCCACCACCAGTGCAAAATGCGTGTGGCGGCGTAGGAATTGGCGCATCTGATCATCAAGCGTGGTGGTTTCCGGGATAAAATACGGCTCTTTCGCAACCTGCATCACGTCAAAGTCGTCCAAGGATTTCCCTGAAGATTGAAAGGCATACATCGCGCGGCTCAGGTCTTTTGCATGGATCACACCAATGATGTTTTCCTGTTCGTTGCGAAATACGGGAAGGCGGGTGTGGGTTGAGGCGAGGATCTGTTCCAGCACCTCGATGGCCGCGGCATCCGCATCCAGCATCTCGATCTTCGAGCGGTGCAACATGATCTCTTCCACCGTGCGATCACCCAGATCCAACGCGCCCAACAGCCGGTCGCGGTCCTCTTTCTCCACCGCCCCCTCGGAATGGCCCAGCGAAATCGCCCCGGCGATCTCTTCGCGCACCGCAAGGATCTGGCTGTCGGGATCGGTTTCCACCCCAAACAGCCGCAACACCCCACGGGTGATCGCCCGCACGGCAGCAACAATCGGCGCAAAGACGAAAATCACCAGCGCAATCGGGCCAGAGGCCGCACCTGCGGCGGCTTCGGGGCGGGTGATGGCATAAGTTTTCGGCAGCACCTCGGCAAAGATCAACACCAGAAAGGTCATCACCAATGTGGCCAGCGCAACACCGCTGTCGCCAAACAGCCGGGTAAACAACGCTGTCGCCAGCGAGGTGGCCAGGATATTCACCAGGTTGTTGCCCAAAAGCACCGAGCCGATCAGCCTCTCGTTGTCCTCGGTGATATCCAGCGCGCGCTGCGCCCCGCGCTCTCCCTTGTCCGCACGTGATCGCAACTTGCCCCGCGACGCCGCCGTCAGCGCCGTTTCAGATCCGGAAAAGAACCCTGACAGCACCAAAAGTGCCAAAATGGCAATTGCGGTGATCCAGAAACTGGTGTCGAGCATGGCAGGGGCCTTTGGTTACTGTGCTGTGGTTATTGCGAAACGCGGCGATATGCCTATAGGTCTTATGGGGACAAGAGCGCATGTTTTCAAGGGAGTGGCAGATGGATCAGGAGACAGAGGTGCAAGCACAAGACGCCGAAGCACCACAAGAGCGTGGCCCGCTGGACCCGGTGCCGGTGTTGACTGGCTTTGCCCATGCGCCGCTTGTACAGGCGGATGAGGCGCTGGAAATGATGCGCCTGTCGCTTCTGGACTGGGCGGCGGTCTCAATTGCGGGTGCCAATGAACCTGTGTCCAGGATCACCCGTGACATGGGCCTGGCAGAGGAAGGACGTGCGCAATCCAGCGTGATCGGCACCGCCACCCGCCTGCCGGCTCGGGCCGCCGCGCTGATCAATGGCACCACCAGTCACGCGCTAGATTATGACGACACGCATTTTGCCCATATCGGCCACCCCTCGGTGGCGGTGATCCCGGCGGCTTTGGCCTTGGCTGAGGCTGAGGGGAAAACCGGGCAGGATGTGCTGGAAGCGGCGCTGATCGGGGTCGAGGCCTCAATCCGTCTGGGCGTCTGGCTCGGGCGGGCGCATTACCAGACCGGGTTTCATCAGACCGCCACCGCAGGGGCTTTTGGGGCCACGGTGGCAGCGGCGCGGCTGTTGGGCCTTTCCGAGACGCAAACCCCCCATGCGCTTGGGCTGTGCGCCACGCGTGCCGCCGGGTTGAAAAGCCAGTTTGGCACTATGGGCAAACCCTATCACGCGGGGATGGCGGCGCAGACCGGTGTGGAATGCGGGCTTGCCGCCCGTGCTGGATTTCTCTCATCTCCAGAAGGGCTTGCCGGAGGGCAGGGGTTCGGGTCAACCCATGCGGGCGAGGGCAATGTCGCGGCATTTGATGGCTTGGGCACCGCGTGGAAGATCCTGACCATCAGCCATAAATTCCATGCCTGTTGCCATGGCACCCACGCGATGATCGAGGCGCTATCGCCCATGATGCTGCGCCCGGAACAGGTGGTGTCAGTGCAGCTTACCACGCATCCTCGCTGGTTGAGCGTGTGCAATATTCCTGTGCCTGCAACCGGGCTGGAGGTGAAGTTTTCCTACGCCCATGTGGCGGCGATGGTGATCACCGGGCGCGACACCTCGGCGTTGGACAGTTTCACAGATGATCTGGCGTGTGATCCTGCGCTGAAAGACCTTGCATCAAAGGTCCAGATTGAGGGCGATGACAGCCTGTCTGAAACCGAAGCTCGGTTGGTGATTGATACGTTTTCCGGTCGTAAAGAGGCGGTATTTGACCTTGATGCCCCCATGCCCTTGGACACGCGCAGCCGCAAGTTGAAATCCAAGGCGCGGGCGTTGGTGGGCGGGCAGGTGGCTGGAGGGAGGGCCGGAATGGGCGATCGTCTTTGGGCGGCGGTTCAGGCTGAGGTGGCCCGATCTTTCGGCGCTGACACGCCTGCTGCGGCTTGCATAGAACTGCGCCTGATCTTCTGGTAAGCAAACGGCGGAGGTCCGCAGACCCCCGCCATGTTCCGCTGGTGAGTAAAATGGCGCGCGCGGAACGGGCCCCTCGCAGTCAGGATTGAGGGGCCAGGATTGAGGGGCCTGTGTATGTACCGATGTTGCTACCTGTGCATCTGCAGGTGTGTCGTAAAGGGCGTTACGAGGTGAAATCGTAGGCGCGCTCGCCATGGGCGGCCAGATCCAACCCGTTGGTTTCCGTCTCAAGGTCCACCCGGATGGGGGTGATCAGCGCCACCAGTTTCACCAGCACCAGCGTCACCACAAAGGTGAAGAGGCCCACAATGATCAAAGCGCCGATCTGCGCCACCCACGCCCCATGGCCAAAGGCGGCAATCATAATGGTGCCAAAAATCCCGCCCACGCCATGCACCGCAAACACATCCAGCGTGTCGTCGATCTTCATTTTGTTGCGAATAAAGTTCACCGCTTCCTGACATAGCGCACCGGCCACCGCGCCAATGATCAGCGCCTCAACCGGGCCAACAAAACCCGAGGCAGGGGTGATTGAGGCCAGCCCTGCAATGGTGCCGGTGACAATCCCCACAAGCGAGGCTTTGCCGTATTTGATCCGCTCCCAGATCGCCCAGCTAAGCGAGGCGGTGGCGGCGGAAATATGGGTCACGGTGATCGCCATTGCCGCCCCACCATCGGCTGCCAGCTGTGAACCTCCGTTGAAGCCGAACCAGCCTACCCACAACATGCCAGCCCCAATGAACACAAGGCCAGGCGCGTGCGGCGGTGTGGTGCGATGTTTGCGCGGCCCCAGCACATAGGCAATGATCAGCGCGGCAATCCCTGCGGTTTCATGTACGGTGATGCCACCGGCGAAATCCTTGGTTCCAACCTCGCCAAAGATCCCACCGTCGGACATCATACCGCCGCCCCAGATCCAATGCACCACGGGGGCATAGACCAGCAGCATCCAAAGGCCAGAGAAGGTCAGCACAAAGCCAAAGCCGACCCGCTCGACATAGGCGCCGACGATCAGCGCGGGGGTGATTACGGCAAATGTCATCTGGAAGGCGAAAAACAGCACTTCGGGCAGGGTGCCAGACAGGCTGTTGGCGGTGACACCGCCCAAAACGCTTTGCCAAGCCCGCCCCAGATGCCCATATCCGAGCCACCAAAGGCAATCGAATACCCCAGTACAAACCACAAGACCGACATCAGACAGGCAATCGCATAGACATGCATGAACACAGACAACACGTTGCGCGCCCGCACCAGACCGCCATAAAACAAGGCAAGTCCGGGCAGGGACATGAACAGCACCAGGGCTGTAGCGGTTAAAATCCAGGCTGTATCGGCGGCGTTCATCGCAGTCCCCTTTAAAGGCAAAGTCGCATTTGCCTAAAGAACTGGCGGATTTCAGAGGGGATGGGGATAATCGCCGCGCTTTTGGTCCGGGTTTTTGGGGTCTTTTCGCGGGATGCCCGAAATTTGGGCGGACTGCCCGGCGATTTGGTGCGCAACTGGGCGGCGTGGAAAATGAGGGGGCGGCCCCGCGCTTACTCCTGCGCGGCCTTCTCCAATGCCGCCTGTATCATCGAAAGTGCATGGCGCGCGGCCGAGCGGCGCACGCGGTCACGGCCCAGCACGCCGAATTCAACAGTTTCATAGGTCATGTCGGTGGCGGTGCCACAGGCGAAGCACACCCGCCCTTCCGGTTTGTGTTCCGACCCACCCGGCCCGGCGATACCGGTGATCGCCACGGCAAGCGTTGCGTTTGACTGGTCCAATGCGCCTTTGGCCATCTCTTGCGCCACCTCTTCACTGACGGCGCCAAAGGTATCGAGTGTCTCGGTCCGGACCCCCAGCATCTCGTGTTTGGCGGCATTGGAATAGGTGACAAAGCCGCGATCAAACACATCTGAACTGCCGGGGATATCGGTGATCCAGCATGACACCATGCCGCCAGTGCAGCTTTCTGCGGTGGTCAGGACCGTGCCTTCGGTGCGGCATCTGTTCAGAAGATCAGCCAGTTTCATTGTTTATCCCATCATCTCATGGCCAACGTAGGCCGCAATCACCACGGTAAGCGCCGCCGCCACCCCGGCGTATACATCATCTAACATCACCCCGGTTGCATCGCCGCGCCGATCGGCCGCGCCGATGGGGCCAAACTTGGTGATGTCAAAAAGCGAAAGGCCAGGAAGGCGACAATCCAACCGGGGTAAAGCGCAAGGATATCCACCCCCATCATCCGCGCCCCGAAAGAGACCGGGAACAGCGCAATCCACATGCCGACCACTTCGTCGATCACCACTTCTGACGGGTCATGGTTGTCGCTGCCTGCGGTATAAACCCCGGTTGCCTTAAGCCCGATCAGATAGGCGGCAATGGTGGCACCGGTCAGCGCAATTGGCCCGCCGATCTGGTGCAACAGCCAGCCCACGGGCAGCGCGGCCAGCGTGCCCCAAGTGCCAGAGGCGGGTTTCAGAAGGCCTGAGTAAAAGAAGGTGGCGATCAGCTTGGCGGTGGTTTTCTGCATGTCTTAGTCCTTGATCAGCGTGGCAACGGCCATTGAGGCAATGCCCTCTTCACGGCCAGTGAACCCCAGCCGTTCGGATGTGGTGGCTTTGACCGAGATCTGTGTCACCTCAAGCCCCATGATCTCCGCGAGTGCTTCGCGCATCGCCACCGCATGGGGGCCCACTTTCGGCCGTTCACAGATCAGGGTTACATCCACATTTGAAATTCGATAGCCGCGATCAGTGGCGCGGCCTACGGCGTGGCGCAGGAAAATATCGCTTTCAGCCCCTTTCCACTGCGGATCAGATGGCGGGAAATGCTGGCCGATGTCGCCGTCTGCCAATGCGCCGTAGATCGCATCCGTCAGCGCATGCATGCCCACGTCGGCATCGCTATGGCCCTTCAGTGCTTTGTCATGAGGCAGTTTGACCCCGCAAAGCACCACATGCTCGCCTGCTTCAAACGCATGCACATCATAGCCCTGACCCACCCGAATATCCATGTCGCAGCCCTTACCCGATTTCTCTCAACAGTTTCTCCGCCCGGGCGAAATCCTCGGGCGTGGTGATTTTCATGTTCTGCTCCTCGCCCGGCACGATGGCAACGTCAAGCCCTGCGGCGCGTGCCACTTCCACATCATCGGCAGCGCCGCCCGGATGGACACGGTGGGCGTCAAGAATATCGGCGTAGCGAAACCCCTGTGGGGTCTGAGCGCGAAAAAGCCCCTCACGGTCCTGCGTCCCGGTCACCCGGCCGTTTTCCCCCCGCCACAGCGCATCGGTCACGGCAATGGCGGGTGCTGCACCGGGGCTGTGCGCCAGCGCATCAATCACATCATTGATGATCTGGTCAGACACCAGCGGGCGGGCGACGTCATGGATCAGTACCAGATCAGGCGGGGTCTGAACGAGCACCTCAAGCCCGGCCTGGACCGAGCTGTCCCGGCTTGCTCCGCCTTCGACGCCCAGCACATCCGGTAAGGATCTGTCGGCATGCTCCAGACGGTCCCAAATTTCCCGATTGGAGATCTTAACGTCGGCGGGATGGGTGACCAGCACAATCAGGTCAATCTTGGGGTGGGCGCGAAACCGCTCGATTGTGGTCAGGGCCACGGTCTTGTTGTCCAGCGCGCGCCACTGCTTAGGCAGGTCGCCGCCTGCGCGGGTGCCACGCCCGGCAGCCACAATCACCACGGCCACCTTTGGGGCGGTATGTCCAGTCGTCTCAGTCATACCCTTGTTTAGGCTGTGCCGGGAAAGAGGACAATGGGCCGCTTTGCCCCATGGAAAATGCCTAAAAAATGTGCAAAAAGGAAAAAGGCGCAGCCGGAGCGGGGCAATTTCTTGTTCATTTGCAAGGGTGCGCGCATGGTTTTCCCATCTGCACAAGGAATAGGCATGATCGTTCGCCTCGGAGATACCACCCTTAAGACCCCGGTGATCCTAGCCCCAATGGCCGGGATCAGCGACCTGCCGTTTCGCAATCTGGTGGGATCTTTTGGCGCGGGGTTGGTGGTGTCGGAAATGGTGGCCAGCCAGGAAATGGTTCAGGCCAAGCCGGGGGTGCGTGAACGCGCTGAACTGGGCTTTGGCCTTGCGGACACCTCAGTGCAGCTTGCCGCACGTGATGTTTACTGGGCGGGCGAAGCGGCGCGGATGGTTGAGGCCAATGGGGCTAAGCTGATCGACATCAACATGGGGTGTCCCGCGCGCAAGGTGGTGGGCGGCATGTCCGGATCTGCTTTGATGCGCGATCTGGATCATGCGCTTAAACTGATCGAGGCCATTGTTGGTGCGGTGAACATTCCGGTCACGCTGAAAACGCGGCTGGGGTGGGATGATAATTCCTTAAATGCGCCAGAGCTTGCGATGCGGGCCGAGGCGGCAGGGATTGCGCTGATCACCATCCATGGTCGCACCCGGTGTCAGTTTTACAAAGGGCGCGCAGACTGGGCCGCGATCCGACCGGTGAAAGATGCGGTCAAGATCCCGGTGATTGCCAATGGGGACATTATCGACAGTGCCACGGCCCGGCGGGCGTTGGAGCTGTCGGGGGCAGATGGGGTGATGATCGGGCGTGGGGCCGGGGGGCAACCTTGGCTGCTGCAACAGGTGGCGCATGATCTGTTTGACGCCCCGGCGCCCAAGGTGCCACGCGGCGAAGCTCTGGTGCGGATGGTGCAAGACCACCATCAGGCCAGCCTTGAATTTTATGGTGAAGACCTGGCGGCGGTGATCCGCAAACATCTGGGCTGGTATATGGACCACGCACAGACCGCGCCGGATCTGCGCCGCCGCATCCTGTCGTCACGCGATCCACAAGAGGTGGCTGTGCTGATCCCAGAGGCATTGATCCAACAGGTGCCCGCATGAGCGATCTTCTCTGGTCCGCCCTGCCAATCCCGGCTCTGACCCTTTCAGCCGAGGGGAATGTTACCGCGATAAATGGGGCGGGTGAAACCTTCCTGAACCAGTCCCAACGGGTGTTGACCGGCAAACATTGCACCGAGGTTCTGAAGCTGAGCCTCGATCTGCGCGACGCCTGCGCCGGGTGCTGGCGCTCAGGGGCCGATGTATGCAGAGGCGTTGAAATTTACCCCCCACCATGGCGCGCCCAGCGAGGTCAATTTGCAGATTGCTCCGATGGGGGAGGGGCTGCTTTTGCTGCTTCATCTGCGTCAGTCCGAGATGATGGGCCAGGGGAGAAAAGCCGCGCGACAGGCCATTGGCATGGCGGAAATGCTGGCCCATGAGATCAAGAACCCGCTGGCCGGGATCACCGGTTCAGCACAGCTTTTATCGATGGGGCTGGGGCCGGAAGACCGCGAGTTGACTGACCTGATCGTGGCAGAAAGCCGCCGGATTGTCGCGCTTTTGGAACAGGTTGAGCAATTTGGCGACCTGCGCCCGCCTGCCTGTCAGCCGGTCAATATCCACGACCTTCTGGACCGAGCGCGCGCCTCGGCAAAGGTGGGGTTTGCGGGCGATTGTGCCATTGTTGACGCCTATGATCCCTCGCTGCCTTTGACCTTCGTGGATGAAGATCAATTGATGCAGGTGTTTTTAAATCTTATCAAAAATGCCTCAGAAGCGGCTGGAAATAATGGAAAAATCACTATTAAGACCTTCTATGATCCGGGGCTGCACCGGCGCGGAGCAGATGGCGCGCGCGTGGCCCTCCCGCTGCAGATCGAGGTGATCGACAACGGCCCCGGTCTTCCGCCTGATATTGCAGAACATGTGTTTGATCCCTTTGTTTCGGGCCGTGAAAACGGGACCGGGCTGGGGCTGGCGCTGGTGTCCAAGATCCTCACCGATCATGGTGGCTTGATTGCTGTTAGCAGCCAGCCGGGGCAAACCGTGTTTCGCGTCTCTCTTCCGATCGCCCCGCGTGGTGAAAACGCCAGAAAACTGGTGGAAAAATAAGGAGTTGATCCGATGGATGGAACCGTCCTCATTGCCGATGATGATCGCACGATCCGCACTGTTCTGACCCAGGCGCTGACCCGTGCGGGGTGCCGGGTGCACGCCACCGGATCAATGGTCACGCTGCTCAGGTGGGTGGAAGAAGGGCGTGGTGATGCGGTGATTTCCGATGTGATCATGCCTGATGGCAACGGGTTGGAAAGCCTGCCGAAAATCGCCGAAATGCGCCCCGATCTGCCGGTGATTGTTATTTCCGCGCAAAACACCATCATGACCGCCATTCAGGCCGCCGAGGCCGAGGCATTTGATTACCTGCCAAAACCGTTTGATCTGCCCGATCTAATGAAACGGGTGGGTCAGGCGCTGGAGCGCAAAAGGCTTCGGACGCCTGGGACCGGCGCTGAGACAGGCACAGAGACGGGCACAGAACCAAGCGCCCCCGGATCCGATCTGCCGCTTGTTGGGCGCAGCCCGGCGATGCAGGATCTTTATCGGCTTGTGGCGCGGGTGTTGAACGTCGACCTTCCTGTGTTGATCACCGGCGAAAGTGGCACTGGTAAATCTTTGATTGCCAATGCTATTCACGATTTTTCCGCGCGTCATGATGCGCCCTTTGTCGTGGCAACCCCCGATGATCTAGGGCCTGTGGACGCGCTGTCGGATCTGCTGCGCCGCGCCGGACAGGGCACCATTCTGTTTGATGGGATTGGTGATCTTGATGGTGATGCGCAGGCCCGATTGTCGCGCTTTCTGGATCGGGTGGCCAGCGGTGGTCCGCGCGTCATTGCCATCTCGCAGGGCGATTTATCCGCAGCGATCCGGCAGGGGAGTTTCCGCGAGGACCTGTATTACCGCCTTGCCGGGGTGGTGATTGCGGTGCCTGCATTGCGCGAACGGCTGGAGGACATTCCGGCGCTGGCCGACCATTTTATTGCACGTACGGCGCGTGACGGCATTCCCGAACGCCACCTGCATGAGGACGCTCAGGCCACTCTGCGCGCGCATCCCTGGCCTGGCAACCTGCGTCAGCTTGAAAACCTGATGACCCGGCTTCTGGTCACCGGCGGCGAGGACGAAATTTCAGTGCAGGAGGTCAGCCGCGCTTTGGAAGGTGATCTTGGCGTGACGGCCCCGGCTGGGGCCCCGGATGAGCGGTTATCCGCCTCGGTGGCGCGCCATGTGAAGCATTACTTCGATCTGCATGGCGGTGCGCTGCCGCCGTCCGGGCTTTATCAGCGCATTTTGCGCGAAATCGAGCTGCCACTGCTGGAAATCTCCCTCGATGCCACCGGCGGAAATCAGGCCAAATGTGCCGATCTGCTTGGCATCAACCGCAATACTTTGCGCAAAAAGATCACCGACCTCGAAATTGAGGTGACACGCCGCCGCAAGTTGATGTAAAAGGGCAACAAGCGTTGCAATTTGGCACTGTACCGCTGCGGTCCCGTCAGAAAAGACGCGGAATTGCCGGAGAACCGGCGTTGAGGTGGTGCTGTTGTGGTGTCACAGATGTGGCAGTAACGAGCAGGCCTGATAGTTTTGGGGGGCAAGACGTTGGCAGAGCGCAAACTGCGCAAAACCAGCCTTGAGCGGTATCTCGCAGCACGGAATTGGCGCCGTCTGCGCACAGCGTCCGCGCTTGGTCTGATCCTGATGGGGCCGCTGTTGGCGGTGGCCACCTTCTTGGTGATGGGGCCATTTGCGCAGGGCGGCGACAGCTCTTCGCTCAGGTTGATTCTCCTCGCAGATATTCTTTACGTGATTGTTGTGGCTGGCATGGTTCTGGCAGGAATCGTGCGGATGATCGGTGCGCGCCGTTTGGAAAGTGCGGGGTCACGCCTGCACCTCCGACTGACCGCAGTTTTCGCCTTCATTGCGCTTAGCCCAACAGTGCTGGTGGCCATTTTCGCCATGCTCACCCTGAACCTCGGGCTTGAGGGGTGGTTTTCCGATCGGGTGCGGCTGGTGGTCGGCAATTCCCGGGCCGCGGCAGAGGCCTATGAGGGCGAAAGTCGCGATGGATTGGTGCAGGACGCGCAGGCCATTGCCGCCTTTCTGAACCTGCAACGCCAGCGTCAGTTCCTGTTGACTGAGGGCGAATTGGGCAGCCTGCTGACCGAAGCGCAAGGGCGCATACAGCGTGGTCTTCGCGAGGCATTTATCCTCAATTCCGATGGTGACATCCGGGTGCGCGGCGACCAGTCCTACCTGTTCAACTATGATGAACCCACAGAAGAAAACTTTAAGCAGGCCTTGACGGGGGCGCCGGTGGTTATTGGCGATTGGGCGCAGAATGAATTTCGCGTTCTCTTGCAGTTGCCCGGTTTCTCTGACCACTTTCTTTATCTCACCCGTGAGGTGAATGGCGACATTCTGGATCTGGTCGATGACACGCAAGAAGCAGCTCGGCTTTACACCCAGCTTGAAAGCCAGCGCGGGCAGAGGTTGTTCCAATTTGGTCTTATTTACCTTGGGTTTGCGCTTATCCTGATATTGGCTGCCGTGTGGATGGGCATGTGGTTCGCCGAACGTCTTGCCCGCCCCGTCGGGCGGCTTGCGGGGGCTGCAAAACGGGTCGGTGCGGGCGATCTTGACGTGCAGGTTCTGGAAGAACGCGGCGATGATGAGATCGCGATGCTTGGCCGTTATTTCAACCAGATGACCAAACAATTGAAAGGGCAGCGCGACCGGCTTTTGGACAATACCCACCAGATTGATGCGCGCCGTCGGCTGTTTGACAGCGTGCTCAGCTCGATCACCGGGGGGGTGATTGGCCTGACTGCCGATGGAACGGTGGCCTTCGTCAACCGCGCCGCCGAACGGCTGCTGGATGTCAGCGATGAAAGCGGGCAGGAACATCAATTGGATCTGGTGGTGCCCGAATTCAAACCGATGCTGGACGAGTTGCGCGACAGCAACCGTGAAAGCGTGCAAAGCGAGGTGCGCCTGACCCGAAGCGGCAAGCAAGAAAGCCTGCTGGTGCGCATCGCCCAGCGGCGCAACGAAAGCGGTGAGCTCGAGGGGTATGTGATTGCGTTTGACGATGTGACCGATCTGGTTTCGGCGCAGCGCATGGCGGCCTGGGGGGATGTGGCCCGGCGCATTGCCCATGAGATTAAAAACCCGCTTACGCCGATCCAGCTTTCTGCCGAACGGATCAAGCGCAAGTTTTCGCGGGTCGACGGCGTGGATGTGGATGCGTTGGAGCAATATACAGATGTGATTGTGCGCCAGACCAATGATCTGCGCCGGATCGTGGACGAGTTTTCCAAGTTCGCGCGTATGCCGGAACCAGAACGTCGCCGGGCCGACATTGTGCGCGTCACCCGTGATGCGGTGATCTTGCAGCAAGCCGGTCAGGAAGGGGTGTCGATCCGGGCGGATCTGCCCGAAGACCAGATCCATGTTGACATCGACCCGACCATGATCGGGCAGGCGCTGACCAATCTTATCAAAAATGCAGGCGAAGCCATTGAAACATTGCAGGAAAAAATATCTCCGGAATGGCATGAGCCGCAAATCCGCATTGCGATGCAGGCGGCAGACAACGGGGTGCAGATCACCATTGCGGATAATGGTATTGGCTTGCCGGAAGACCGGGCCAAACTGTTTGAACCCTATGTAACCACCCGCGACAAAGGCACCGGCCTCGGCCTGCCGATTGTAAAGAAAATCATCGAAGAACATGGCGGTTCGCTGGTCCTTGAGGACGCACCGCTGTTTGGCACAGGGCCCGACGCAGCACCTAATGCGGCTGACAGACCTGGCGCCATGGCTGTTATTTGGTTGCCGACGGAAGATGCGTCGGCGGCCCATAAGACATAAGGAAAGAGGGCATCATGAGCGACACGAAAGGCGAAATTCTGATTGTCGATGACGAGCGGGACATCCGCGAGTTGATCTCGGATATTCTGGAGGATGAAGGGTACTCCACCCGGATCGCCGGCACGTCCGACGAGGCGGTGGCGCAGGTCAAATCTGAACTTCCCGCGCTGATGATCCTTGATATCTGGCTGAAAGATTCGGCGATGGATGGGATCGATATTCTGAAGATGGTCAAACGCGAACACCCCGAAGTGCCGGTGGTGATCATCTCTGGTCATGGCAATATCGAAATCGCGGTCGCGGCGATCAAACAGGGGGCGTATGATTTCATTGAAAAGCCCTTCAACATTGATCAGTTGATGGTGGTGATCACCCGCGCAATGGAAACCAGTCGTCTGCGTCGGGAGAATTCGGCCCTGAAGCAGCGCGATGGCACGCCGCGGGATATGATCGGGTCCAGCTCGGCGTTTAAGGCGCTGAAAAGCAATCTGGACAAGGTGACCAAATCCAATGGCCGTGTGCTGTTGACCGGTCCGGCGGGGTCGGGCAAAGAGCTGGCCGCGCGCTATATCCACATCCAGTCCGATCGATCAAACGCGCCCTTTGTGGTGGTTAATTCTGCGTCGATCGAAGCGGATCGGATGGAAGAGGTTCTGTTTGGCCGCGAAAGTGCTGAGCGCGGGGTTGAACCCGGTCTGCTGGATGAGGCCAACGGTGGTGTGATCTATTTCGACGAGGTGGCGGACATGCCGCTTGGCACCCAATCGAAGATCCTGCGCGTGTTGGTGGATCAACGGTTCCAGCGGGTCGGGGGGCATGAGAAAGTCAATGTCGATATCCGCGTTGTTTCAAGCTCTAACAAGGACTTGCAGATCGAAATTGATGCAGGAAACTTCCGCGAAGAACTGTTTCACCGCCTCAATGTGGTGCCGATCCCGGTGCCCGCATTGGCGGATCGCCGTGAGGATATTCCAGAGCTTGCAGCGCATTTCCTGGCTATGTTCAACGCTGAACAGGGCCACGCGCTGCGCGAGCTGAGCGAAGAGGCCGAAGCGATGTTGCAGGCCATGGGTTGGCCCGGAAACGTACGACAGCTGAAAAATGTGATCGAACGGGTGTTGATCCTTGGCGACGGCACGGGGCCGATCCAAGCGGCAGAATTGCCCGGCATGGAAGATGGCGATCGTGATGGCGATGAGAGCGGTGGCACCCATGCGCTGCCCTCTGCTTTGGCCACGCTTCCGCTGCGTGAAGCACGCGAGGCGTTTGAGCGTGAATACCTTTTGACGCAGATCAACCGGTTTGGCGGCAATATTTCAAAAACCGCGAATTTTGTCGGCATGGAGCGCAGCGCGTTGCATCGCAAGTTGAAATCACTGGGCGTTGTGACAGGCAACAAGGCGGGCGCGCGGGTGGCATATATTGCCAGCGAGGACGCTGAAGAAAACGCCTGAAAATATGTCTGAAAATGAGCCCGTGACATGGGGTTATGCACGGGTGTCGCCGGGGATGCGCCCCATGCTTGACCTCAACGGGCAGGAGTGGCATCCCTTCAGGAACGGGCGTGCGAGCGGCCATTACTTCCGGGTCCATCGTAAGGCCCCCGTTGCAGTCCGGTGGCTTTTCAGAGGCGACCGGGACGCCGCTGAAACAAGCTGAGGATACAGTCGGCCATGAAAGTGATCATTTGCGGGGCGGGTCAGGTTGGCTGGCAGATCGCGCGCCACCTGTCATCGGAAAACAACGATGTGACGGTGGTGGACAACAACCCGATCCTAGTGAACCGGGCCACGGAAACACTGGATGTTCAGGGGATTGCGGGGTTTGCCTCTTATCCGGATGTGCTGGAACGGGCAGGGGCGCCGGATGCGGATATGATCATTGCGGCCACCCATTCCGACGAAGTGAATATGGTCACCTGTCAGGTGGCGCATTCGGTGTTTGCGGTGCCGCGCAAAATTGCCCGGCTGCGCAGCCAGTCTTATCTTGATGCGATCTACGCCGATCTTTACCGTCGCGACCACCTGCCGATTGACGTGGTGATCAGCCCGGAACGCGAAGTGGCGGAAGCCGTGCTGAAACGGCTTACCGCACCGTCGGCCTTTGACATTGAGAGCTTTCTGGACGGCAAGGTGCAGCTATTGGGGGTGCAGCTTGGCGACGATTGCCCGGTGCTGAATACGCCGCTGCGTCAGTTGACAGATCTGTTTTCGACCCTGTCGGTGATTGTGGTGGGTGTGCGCCGGGAGGGCAGCCTGTTTGCGCCCGCGCCCGGTGATCAGCTGTTTGCCGGTGATCAGGTCTATGTGTTCACCCGCACCGAAGATATGGACCGCACGATGGAAGTGTTCGGCAAGACCTCCAAACGCCAGAACCGGGTGGTGATCCTGGGCGGTGGCAATGTTGGACTGGCGGTGGCGCAAGCGCTTG